>AUXO017340433.1_pt1 | contig 154859 bp, 139 predicted proteins | sample 768731 | NCBI WGS metagenome assembly AUXO01 (sample SAMN02715735, study PRJNA202380) | gut metagenome | biome: sheep rumen | host: Ovis aries | place: New Zealand: Palmerston North
AGACCCGGAAGATGATAGAGAACCACCCCGCCATAGAGGCGGTGGGCTGGCAGAGCGACGTACGGCCATTCCTGGCAGCCAGCGACATCTTTGTGTTCCCTAGCTACCGGGAAGGATTCCCCAACGTGGTGATGCAGGCCGGAGCCATGGGAGTGCCCAGCATAGCTACCCGCATCAACGGCTGCACCGAGATTATCCAGCCGGGGATAAACGGGGTGCTCATCCCCAGTAAAGATGAGGAAGCCCTCTACACCATGCTGAAGGATACCGTGGACCACCCAGAACGCTGGAGAAACATGGCCCTGCAGTCCAGGGAAAGCATAGCCTCCCGGTATGAGCGGAAGGCTTTTTGGAAAGAAATGAAGGCACTGTATGCCAGTTTAGAATAAAGAGATGAAGATATACGCCAACTGCCTGAAACGGGTCTTGGACTTCCTGATAGCGCTCTGCGCCTTCAGTGTGAGCCTGATAATCCTGATACCGGTGGCCCTGTTCCTGCACTTTGCCAACAAAGGCGCCGGGGTGTTCTTCCTGCAGCCCAGACCGGGCCGGAACGGGAAGATTTTCAAGGTCATCAAGTTCAAGACCATGACCGACGAGAGGGATGCCGAGGGAAACCTGCTTCCCGATGAGGTGCGCCTCACGAAAGTGGGAAGGTTCGTGCGCTCCACATCCATCGATGAACTGCCCCAGCTCTGGAACGTGATTAAGGGCGACATGTCCCTGATAGGCCCCCGCCCACTGTTGGTACAGTATCTCCCCCTCTACTCCCCGGAGCAGGCTCGCCGCCACGAGGTAAGGCCGGGCATCACGGGGTGGGCCCAGGTGAACGGACGCAACTCCATCTCCTGGAAACAGAAATTTGAATACGATGTGTGGTATGTGGACCACCTCTCTTTCGGACTGGATGTGAAAATTATCCTCCTCACCATCAAGAAGGTGTTTGTGCGGGAAGGCATCAGCCACGAGGGAATGGCTACCATGGAGCCGTTCAACGGCCACAATTAACAGTATAGAAGCATGGCAGAAGAATTTGCAACCAAAGAAAGAGATACCGCGTTTCAGTCGCTTAGTGAACTGTGGCGCCGATGGAAAGATGGTACGTTCGGGGAGATCATGGACGACTGGAAATGGATCTTCACCTACAGCGTGCGGTACAAGAAGGCCATAGCCTTTTACCTGGTGCTTGGTATCATCTCTACCTCCCTGGGACTGGTAAGCAGCGTGGCAGGTAAGTACCTGATAGATATTGTGACCGGTTATCAGACCGACAAGCTCTGGATTCTGATAGCGGTGGCAGTGGGAAGTTCCCTGTTCAGCCTGGTGATAGGCAACTACCTGGGGCGTCTGACGCTGAAGCTGGGTATCTACATCAACAACGATATTCAGGGGGACATCTTCGACAAGATTATTGATGCAGACTGGAAGGAAATCAGCAAGTTCAGCAACGGTGACGTATTGAACCGTTTCACGGGCGATATCGGCTCCGTGAGCGGCAATGCCATCAGTTGGCTGCCCTCCATCGTCATCACGGTGTACCAGTTCATCGCCACTTTCTGTGTCATCTGGTACTACAACCCGGTGATGGCGCTCTTTGCCTTCATGAGTGCTCCTTTTACCTTGATAGCCAGCAAGTTCATCATCAAGAAACAACGGGAGTACGGTAAGAAGGTACGTGCCATGAGTTCCGAGGTAATGTCGTTCGAGGTGGAAACCTTCTATAATTTCGATACGATTAAGTCGTTCGGTGTAGCCGACCAGTACAGCAAGAAACTCCGCTGGTGGCAGCAGAAATTCAAAGATATGCAGTTGGAATACAACTGGTTCACCATCAAGACCAACGTGTATTTCTCCATTGTGGGTATGCTCATCGGGTTCACCGTATTTGGCTACTGCTTGTGGCTGCTCTGGACCCACCAGATAACCTACGGAACCATGACCCTGTTCCTGCAGCAGCGTTCCCGCCTGGCCGGAGCCTTCAGCGGACTGATAGGCATTATTCCGGGCTTCCTGAACAGCTCTATCGCAGCACATCGTGTACGCGAGCTGGTGGAGCTGCCTAAGGAAAAGCACATCCCGGCCAGCCATGAACTGGACCGCTATATAGACGACGGATTCACCGTGAAGATGAACGGCGTGGACTTTGCCTATGTGGAGAACAACCGCGTGATTACCAACTCCGACTTTGAGGCGCATCCGGGCGAGATCGTAGCCCTGGTGGGTCCTTCAGGCGAAGGTAAGACCACCATGATTCGTCTGATTCTGGGCCTGATACATCCGGAGACCGGTGTGGCTTCCCTGGTGGCCAGCGATGGCACCGAGGTGGAGATGAACGCCGATACCCGTCACCTGTTCTCTTATGTGCCTCAGGGAAATACCATCCTTTCCGGCACCATAGCCGAGAACCTGCGCATGGCGAAGGAAGATGCTACCGACCAAGAAATTATAGAGGCCCTGCAGATAGCTTGCGCCTGGGATTTTGTGGAGAAATTGCCGGATCAAATCAACTCCAAGATGGGTGAACGTGGCCGTGGATTCTCCGAGGGTCAGGTACAGCGTATCGCCATTGCCCGTGCGGTGCTGCGAGATGCCCCTGTAATGCTGCTGGATGAAGCTACCAGTGCCCTGGACATCACCACGGAGCGTAAGGTGCTGAAGAACATCGTACAGCAGCGGCCTAACAAGACCTGTATCGTCACCACTCACCGCCCTACCGTGCTGAACCTTTGTCAACGTGTATACCGGGTTATGCAAACCCATGTTACTGAATTGAGCGAGGAAGAGTCCAGCAAAATGGCGATGGATTTTTAATGCTTTTGAAATATGGATATTACAGCAGATGCTTCCAGCTTTGAGCTGGCCCTTTTCCGAAAGGCAGCAAGTGCGCACCGGCCCATCTATGGGAACCTGGAGCTGCTGCCCCTGTGCAACATGAACTGCGACATGTGCTTCGTGCGATTAAGCCCGGAGGAGATGAAGCGGCAGGGACGTTTACGCACCCTGGAGGAATGGAAAAGTGTGGTGAAGGAAATAGCCCAGGAAGGGGTACTCTTTCTTCAGCTCACCGGTGGGGAGCCGTTGCTATATCCAGATTTCAAGGAACTCTACTCCTTCATCCGCAGCCAGGGTATCATCGTCACCAGCAACACGAACGGTACCCTAATCGATGAGGAGTGGGCCGATTTCTTCGCCAAGTACCCTCCACGGCGCTTGAACATCACCCTGTATGGGAAAGACAACGAGACCTATGAGCGCCTGTGCCATCTGCCCCATGGCTTCGACAAGGCCATACGAGGCATCAAGCTCCTGCGTGAACGGAATGTGGATGTGAAACTGAACGGCAGTCTGGCAAAGGAGAATTTCCATGACCTGAAAGCCCTCTTCCAGATAGCCGATGAGCTGAATGTGCCGCTGGAACCAGCCTCTTATATGTTTCCTGCTACCCGAGAGCGGAGCCGGGATTACCAGTACCAAAGCCGGGTAACACCTAAAGAAGCGGCCCATGCCCAGATGATAGTAGCAGCTCACGGAAAGACTCCAGAAGAGTTTAAGCTATATGCCCAGTCCGTCCTGGACCGGGTGGAGCAGACCCCGGAAGGACCCCTGGAGCCCGGTGGCGTGACCTGCAATGCCGGCCAATGTGCTTTCATCGTGAACTGGATGGGACACCTGCAGCCGTGCATCATACTGAGAGACCCTTGGGTGCCTGTGTTTGAAATCGGGTTCAAGAAAGGCTGGGAAGAAATAGTAGAAAAGACCCGGGAAATCCAGGTCTGCGCGGAGTGTAATGCCTGCAAGCTACGAATCTTTTGCAGCCGATGTGCCGCTGCCAATTTCTGTGAGACGGGTAACATGCACACCAAGCCCACCTACCTGTGCGAGATGGCCGAGGAATACCTGCGCCTAATGAAAGAGGTGGCTACTTCCGAAGTTACTTCCGAGGCCGAATAAAAGGCCCCACAGAAAGTTCCCAAGCCCAACTGATAACTTCCAGTTTAGCATACTTTCCAAACCGCCTCATCTTGGTGAGGATGCGCCGTGCCGTGTGCATACGCCCCTTCCATTCCCCTTCGGGCCGGGTTCCCCATCGCTCATCCATAATACCAAAGTTGCCCGTGGTCCAGATTTCCTCCATAAGTTTGTCCGGGTTCTCATGGGTTTCCATAGGCAGGTCCTCTACTGGTAAATCCAGATATTTCACTAGCAAGGCATAGAGCAGTTTAGACCAGCGGTACACATCGCACTTCTTAAAAATCCGCACCATCTCCTGTGCATCGGTCTGGTCCTTCAAGGTATGCAGGGACATGGCTGCATCGCACAGCTGGCGAAGGCCAATACCCTCATTCAGAAGATGTTTCAAGATATGAGTGGACTGCAGCAAATGGTTCATCACTGCCGGTGGAATCTGGAAACTCACCTTGTCGCGCGTCACCGTCATTCCCTTCTGGAACGCCTCCTCCTCCAGCTTACGCAAGTACTTTCGTGTGAAGTAGTTGTGCTGCTCCACGATACGGCTGTGAATCTCGATGAAGATACCCTGAAAACCAAAGTTGGAATCACTATCCATACCCCGGCTTACCTTGTAACCCTTAGACTCCACAAAGTCCGCTGCCCGGTCGGCTGCCTCCATGCTCCCGAAGAACAAGTCGATGTCGCCACACTGCCGGAAGAACGGCTGACGGTAGAAAGAGCCTACTCCTTGCCCCTTGAGCACCATGATAGGGATGTTCCCCTCCTGGAAAAGTTTCTGGAGATTATAGATAGCTGCATCGGCCAGCACGTTAGCGCGCTCCGACTGTGCCACTCCCTTGCGCCAGTAAGCCCCTAGCACTGCTGGTGGCAGGAACTCCTTAGGCAAGATAGAAAGCCCCTGGAAAGCCGTGCCCAGAACCGCCTGCATACCCGCCATGATATAGACACTGACCCACTCCTGCGTGGTGAGCGGGAACACATTTTCAGGCAGTTTAGCCTTACCCCAGAGCGCCCCTTTCAGGAGGAAGAGCATGGCGTTCTTCACCTTTTCTGCAGAGCCTAAATTGCCCTCCAGCATCCGCATTCTGCGCCAGTTGATGGTAAGCATAATAGCTTCGGCATCAGCCTGCTGCGAGGGCATGTTATACTGCTTCTGAAGCAGCTGTGAGATATCTTCCACATCGAATTCCCGTCCCTTCAGCTGCACGAAAAGCCACGCCATAGACTCGCCTACCCGGCCCATCGGCTTCAGTTTCCCATCATCCTTTCTCTTCATCAGGTAAGGCATACCACCCAGCTCCTGAATCTCAAAATTCCCCCTCAGTCTCATAGTTTATTAATTTGAAGTCGTGAGTGACACTCACGGGTTGAAAAACGAATAGACTTTTTACTCATGCCATCATTTAAAGGAATTAATACTATACTACAAATTTACACAAATAATCTCAAAATCAATGCTCAATAAGTAAAAAAGTGGTTATTATGAGTTGAAAAAATCTAAATAATTAGGGGAAATACGAAAAAGTGACTAATTTTACGCAGGAAAAATTTTAAATAGGAGAAGAAATGAAAAAGATTTTACTGGTATTTTCCTTACTAGTGTGCTGCCTGGTGGCAAAGGCACAGCTGGCTGAGAACAGCATTATGACCGTAAAGGAACTGATGGAACTGGCCAAGGAAGACAATTTTGACAATGTGAAGAAGGCTACAGAGGCAAAGGGATACAAGAGCCGTGGCGGTAAATCCTTGATAGCTAAGTGTTTTGTAAAGGATTGCGTGCTGAACGGATCCAACCTGGTGACTGCTGTGAACAACGTGAACACCGGTAGTACCGTGAACTACTCTTCTGACGACGGCGCTATTTCCGTGGATGTATTTACCACTGCCAACCGCGATGAACTGATTAAAGAGATGGAAGAGCTGGGTTACATAAAGACCGACACCAGCGAGACCATGGACACCTACCGCAAAGACGGTGAGATGAGTCTGTTCAACATGATACAGTACAAGGTGCCTGGCACGAACACTACGGGTTACACCCTGCTGTTCAATCCATTTTTCTAATGAGATAGCCCAGACGGACGAAACTTTCCAACAGCTGATGCAAGTCGGCCCGCAGCACCTCTTCCGGTGCATCGAACTCTTCGATGGCGGCTTGCAACAGCTGTTTTTCTGTATATCCCTTTTCCAGTAGTTCCCAGTAGAACGCCATGGTTTCATTGGCAGGACGGAAGTATGGACAAGGCGGACATGCCTCCTCGGAACTGATGAGCAGATACTCACCGCATACCTGCTCCATGACCACCCCTTTTCTGATTTGATATTTCATGCTATATCCTCCAAGTATTTCAAGAGCACATCGTGCGTGAGCTGAGCCGAATCTAAATCGCCCAAGTTTACCAATTTCCACACCGGAATGTGCCGGAGCAAGGCATCTTCTAAACGGCAGACTGCCCGGATATGTTCCTCCTTTTCAGGAAGATATAGAAACTGCTTATAAATGGGGATGACCGCCTCCTGCGGAGTTAAACGAGTAATGGTGTTCTCTTTTCCCTGCCAAAGGAATGCCGTGCCTTGGAAGATGCAACGGTGGTAAGGGAGTAAAGCGTTAGAAATGACTAGGTGCAATAAATGATATTCATCGGCCGCAGTTAATGCAGTCGATGAACATTCATGCAAATACTTTTCTGCTAATTTGTCTGGAATAGAGATAGGTGTATTTTGAGAAGGACTTTCGGTGAAAAAAGCCTTAAAATACACAGCAGTTTCTGGAAATTGTAATTTGCAAGTTAGTGGTATTTCAGCAAGATTTAGGTAGAGCACGTTTAAAATCCTTCCGGGTCATTCGCACCATAAACAATATACATCTCCTACATACATGCTAAAATCATCACACATCCATTCACATAAATCAATAGGTTTCCTTTCTGTATCATAATACTGATCATAGTCTTCTGCACCTTCTCTGACTTGATGATAGCCAACAAACACTTTCATACCATTTTGATTATAATATACTTTTGCACCTGGCTCACCTGTCAACATATCTTCCTCTGTAAAACAATCAGCTGCTCCACCTGTATCCATAGAGCCACCTATTAAAATAGTTAGATTTGATGGATTCATTGGGTCATCACCATCAGTTGATTGCAGCCACAATGGGCTTACATAATTTCTTTTCTTTTTCATCTGTATAAATTTTTTCTCCAAATTTCTAAAGCTTGCTCTAAAAGCAAAATGAATCACCACGGTGGTTTTTCACCACATCCCTTCACATAAAAAAGAACAATAGCTGTGTGCGATTCAAATATACGCTGCAAAATTTCGAAAAAAATCCAATAGACATGACAAACAGAATATAAAAAACTTTGCCAATGGTTAAAAAGGGTAAATTTATTCATAAAAGAAGACTAACGAGGCAAAAAAAGTACTACTTTTGCAACGGTTTTAGCGAGTGTGCTGGGACACGGAGAAAAAATTTATACCTTACTAATTAAAATTTATCAAACTAATTATGGCACTACTACAAGGAATGTCAGTAGGTGAAGGTGATGTATACACCTCATATGAACCAGAATGTTACAACGCAATCATGAACATTCTAAATGACCCTGAGAATGAATGGTATCAGATGATTGCGGATGACAGTGGATTTTCAATAGATGAAATCAAAAGTATCATGGGCCGTTTTGTCTATTCATCAGAATACGATGTTTATTATTGGCCTGAACTTGAAGATACATCATGGGACCTTTTAGGTGGTGAATATGGAGATTTAGCTATGATCTTCGAAACGATAGGTATGGAAGAAGGCGTTGAATGCGGAATAGGTGCTACTACCATCATTAATTCTCACCAAGGTACAGCTGGTATGTAATCCTAACCATTCATAATCTACCACTCTTTTTTATCCAACCGATAAAAAGAAATGGGCAACGAATATCATACAATCCTACTAGCTGGGATTGAATGTAGGATAAGTTTACGCTTTCCTAAAACCGTTCAGTTCTTTGGTTCCTATATCCGGGAGACTTCAAGCGATGAGTCCCAAGTCCTCAGCGTAAAGGATTATGAGTTTGAGGATTGGAAGAACCTGGGGAATGAAGTGGATCCGCACGGGGAGTATAGCCTACTCTCCTTGCAGACTTCCGAAGCCCTGTTCCAGCATCAGCGGTTTATCTTCCATTCCGTGGCTTTCCGCTGGAGAGACAAGGCATGGCTGCTGACTGCAGCACCGGGTGTGGGAAAGAGCACGCAATACAAAAATCTGAAGGAACTGTATCCAGAGGATATCTCCATCATCAACGGGGACCGGCCGGTGATTCAGATTCTGGAGGAAGGAGGCGTCATGGTCCACCCTTCACCTTGGAACGGGAAAGAGAACTGGCACGGTGCCGACGCAGCCCCTTTGGCGGGAATCATCTTCCTAAAACAAGGGAAAGAAAACACCATCCGGACACTAACCGCCAAGGAAGCAGCTGAGGGAGCACTAAGTTCCGTGTTTCACTCTTACGAAACTGAAGAGGTAGTGAAGAAGGCGGCAAAACTAGCCACTGCTCTATTGAAGAACACCCCCCTCTGGTTGCTTACCAACAAGGGTGACTTGGAATCATCTACCCTACTGCTGGATACCTTGAGGAATTTGGAAAAACAGAAAAAAGATGTATAGACTCAGAGAAGGCATGGTACTGACCCAAGTTTGTGGGGCTCCGCTACTGGTGGCTACACGGAAACTTTGGGAAGAGAAGCTGCCCATACGCAGGATACCGAAAGGTGTGGCGCTGGCCATCCCGATGCTCAACAAAGGTGTTTCCCTGCAAGGCATTGTAAGTTTCATGACTATGCTCTCTAAAACAAAAAAACCACAAGAACTTAGCAAGAATTTAAGCCTGGAACTGGACAAACTTTGCCAGGAAGGCTACCTCATAATAGAAGAAAACCAAAACTCCGCGTCGTGATGACGCCACTCAACTAGTAATTTTTCTCCCGGCAGCACCTGAAATGGGTGCTGCCTTTTTTCTATCTATTTCAAAACAATTACTATTTATGAAGATTTTTAGCAAAACATTTTGGTAATTCCAAAAGACATAGTTATATTTGTGAACTGAAAATACTAATTATTTGGATTATGAGTTCACAACTTAACCTTCTAAATACAGTTTTAAATAGCTCAAGAACTGTATTTACTGTGCAATCGCTCCTGATGATAACGGGAGCATCTGATAGTAAAAGGATGACTAAATCATTGAACTATTATGCTCATGAGGGTAAGGTATTGAATCCACGAAGAGGAATTTACACAAAGCTGACCTACGATGTGAAAGAGATGGCATGCAGCCTATTCCGTCCATCGTATATTTCCATGGAATACGTCTTACAACGGGCAGGGGTAGTTTTCCAATGGGATGATACAATCACTTGCATCAGCTATCTAAGCAGAACCATAGAGGTGGACGAGAAAATATATCAGTATCGCAAAATAAATCCGGAACTATGGATAGGAATGGAAGGCATAGAGCAAATCGATAACATAGCGATGGCGGTACCAGAGCGGGCTTTTCTGGATATGATGTACCTGAGTGCGGGAAATTGTTATTTTGACAACTTGCATCCCATTTCTGTGAAGCGAGTACGGGAGTTACTCCCTTTATATCGTTCTGACAAGCTCAATGAACGAGTAGCTCAACTACTAAATATAAAACTTAAGTAAAATGGATAAGCAAAAACACAAACTATATATGGCTCAAATTCTAAGTCTCATTTATAAAGATAAAGATTTATGCCAGACTTTAGGATTTAAGGGCGGTACTGCACTCATGTTTTTTCACAACCTTCAAAGATTTTCTACCGATCTAGACTTTAATCTTCTAGATGTGAACAAACAAGATATAGTATATAGCAAAGTCAGAAAAATCTTACTTAAATTTGGCACAATAGATGATGAAGCACAAAAACTCCATGGTCCTATCCTAGTGCTAGACTATGGTAAAGGTGAACGGATGCTGAAAGTGGAAATATCCAACAGGCAATATGACAACCATTATGAAACTAGAACTTTGGCAGGCACAGACATCCGTCTTCTTACCGTTCCAGATATGTTTGCCCACAAACTATGTGCTATGGGAGAAAGGTTATCACCACGTGATATTTTCGATGTCTGGTATTTCTTACAGCAGATGCATGCCGATATTAATGAGAAGATTGTAATGGAAAGAACTGGAAAGTCTGTTTCCGACTATGCATTATGGTGCTCTCAGCGTGTTCGTGAATCAAGCTCCAAACTCTTAATGCAGGGACTGGGAGAGGTTATAGATGATGCACGAACAAAGAATTTCGTAAAAACTAAGTTGATAGAAGAAACATCTCAGGCATTAGAACTTTTCGCCGCATTTCCTCAAATTCATAGTTGGTAAAATTCTCCCCAGCAGCATCCATTTCAAATGCTGCCTTTTTTAATAAAACTAGGGCACATGGAGACTGACCCCATGTGCCCTAGATTTATGTGTGTTACGAAAAATCAATTATAGGTAAGGCCGAAGCCAAATTCAAAGGCTTTGTTTGGCGCATCGAAAGGAACGTCTTCCTTCTGAGCCTCTACATCCTTCATAGTGGCTGGAATCTCGAACGGGAGCTTGCCCACTGGTTTGAACTTGCCAAACACTACATCCAGGAAGGCATTGTCCAGACAGTCGAAGGTGAGGAAGCAGCCTTTTACCACTTGTTTCAGGTCTTGTGGAAGCACGATGCTGGTACCGCTAGGATTGAAGGCCACAACTACTGGCTTTCCGGTGGTGGAGAGTTTCTTTACCTTGTTCCAGATGGAAGCAGGGATCTCGATGTTTACGGGCTTGGCAGCCTCGATGGCACGCTGACGCTCTAGAGCCTTGCGCTGTGCCTCGGTCATATTGGCACCGAAGCCGAAGCGTGGACGAGGCTCCGTTACACCCGTGCGGACGATGATGAGGTCGGCCTCTGCGGGCTTCTCTACCAAGGTTCCGTAGTTCTTGGCAATCTCTGCATCTATGCCTTCTACATAAAACTTGATTCCTTGTTTAGCTGGCAGAATGTTATCCTGGTTCACCAGCAGGATATTTGACTCCAGCTGTGCCTGGTAAGCGTTGGCTTGCAGGTCTTCACGCTGGCAAACCTTGGCAGCATTTTCCGGGTCTACGTATGGGTTCTCAAACAAACCTAGGATGAAGTGCCACTGGAGGATTCGCTTAGCAGCCTGGTTCACCCGTTCTTCTGTAACACGGCCTTCCTTTACCAGTTCCACCACCAGTTGGGTCTCTGTCTCGCTACCCATCTGGTCCACACCGGCATTGATGACCATCTCCATGTTGTCCTTCAAAGTGGTCTTACCAGCCAAGCGAGGGTTCAGTGGACCCGTACGGCCCACTACACCCCAGTCGGTACAGATGGCACCCTTGAAGCCCAGCTGATCGTACAGTACCTTGGTGCTCCAGTATGGAGAATAGTTCACGTTCAAGGTGTCTACGTACGTGCCGCTATAGTAACCCATGATGGCTAAGGCACCTTTTTCGATACCCGCTTTAAATGGCTTGAGGTGATAATCCACATTGTTGCCAGGATAGACGGTGAAGTTGCCCTTTCCTCCTTCGTGAGGGTTGGCTCCCGGCCAGTGTTTCAGGTGTACCAGCACCTTGTGAGGTCCCACATTCTCACCCTGTGCTCCTTCCATGAAGGCCTCCATCATCTGGATGGTTAGGTCGGCATCCTCACTAAAACAGCCCATGTTACGGCTCCAGCGCGGCTCGGTAATCACATCAATCTGCGGACCCAGAATCATGTGCAGGCCCACCGCACGGTATTCCTCGGCCACTGCCTCGCCAAACTTCTTTACCAGTTCTGGATTACGGGCAGCGGTGATACCTATCTGGCCTTCCTTACTAGGCCACTGGCTGAAGTACTGCTTGCCACTGACGTGCGCACCTAAAGTAGCCCCATGACGAGGGTCGGTAGAGAACATGATAGGAATACCCAGACGGGAAGCCTCGGCATACTCCTGCATGGTGTTGCTCCAGGTAGCGAAGAGGGTGGGCTCTGCAATACCATTGTTCAAGATGTTTCGGAAGTTGCGCTCCTCGATGTAAGTCTTCACATCGGCACCTGTACGCATCTGGCCCTGCCCCATGGCACCCTGATTGTTGCCACCAGGACCGATGGGCCCTGCGTAGGCCTCTTGGCTCAGTTCAGCCTGCGTGTCATATACCACATGTCCATCGGCTGGAACAGCGATATTCGGATGGAACATCAGTCCCACTTTCTCTTCCAGCGTCATCTGGCTTACCAGGTTGTCTATACGATCCTGCATCGGTAAGCGCCAGTCTTCATAGGCATCCAGTTGGCCGTTCTTGTTCAAGTCCTTGAACTGATAGCCATCTACAGTGAGAATCTGCACTTTCCTGGCGCCTAGTTCAGGCTGCTCATATTTAGGGCCACTAGCACATCCGGCCAGAGCCAATGCCAGCACACAGCCGGCCCACATACTTTGCTTCATAGTCATTATTTTATAAGGTTGTACTAGATTGCAAAAATAGGAAAAAATATGAGAAAATGACGAGTGGCGGGTGGATTTTTTCAGACTGAGTGTTTGAAAGATGGGGAGAGATTTGGCTAAATAAAGGAAAAACAGTAGTTTTGTACCTGTTCATACGAAAGGGAAAAAAATAATCAATATGAAAAAATCAGTCTTCATGATGGGTGCAGTGCTGATGGTGGCACTGGCATCGTGCAATCAGAGTGTAAAGAACAGTGATAACGAGCAGTACCAGATGGTGATAGGTGCCGGCAATGTGGGCGATGCGCCTATAGTGGAACCTACTGAGGTGATGAGACTTTACGAGGGTGTGGCTCCTGGTTCTGAGACTTGGACACATCCTGAGGGGAAGTCGGAAACCAACGGGAACATTGTCTATTTCAATGTCTCTACCCCAGAGATGACGGTCTACCTGCCCGACCCTAGCGTAGCTACGGGAGCAGCGATGGTAGTATGCCCAGGTGGAGCATTCTGCCTGCTTTCTTATACTACAGAGGGTACGATGGTGGCCAATGAACTGTGCAAGAGGGGCATAGCAGCCATTGTGCTGAAATACCGCACCACCCCTATCCTGAACGAAAAGGGTGAAGTGACCAACGATCCTGAAGAGATGCAGAAATTTGTGATGGCACTGATGAGCAAGTCTATGACAGATCCGAACCTCACAGCCACCCAAAACTGTCTGAACATGGAGAACAGCCACCTCTCTTTCGAGGATGCCGACCGGGCCATCAGTCTGGTGCGTGAGAACGCTGCCAAGTGGAACATCAACCCGGAGAAAATAGGTATCGTGGGCTTCTCTGCTGGAGCAGTGGTGGCTATGCATCAGGCTCTGAAACATACGGAGTCAGGCCGTCCCAACTTCTCTGGTGTGGTCTATGGCGGCTGGGTAAAAGGATGGGAAGCACCGTCTGATGCTGCCCCACTCTTCCTGTGTTCACCGGTGCAGGACATCTTCCACCCGGAAGAGTGCATCAATGCTTATCAGATGTGGCAGAGTGCCAAGCTGCCGGTGGAACTGCATTGCTACAGCGACTGCCAGCACGGATTCGGCGCAGTACCTACAGGTAAATCCTCTGATTTATGGATGGAGGCTATGGTTCGCTTCATGCAGGATACCGGGTTCTTAAAGAAGTAAGTGTAAGGTTAAATAATCTTTTAGTTTTTCCGATTTTCGTGGTTTTTATATAGCTTTGCAGCGTAAAAAGAAAGCGGAATATGAAGAATGTAACGATATGGATGCGAATGGGAATCTGTTTCCTGTTCCTGCTGATAACCCACTGTGCCATGGCGCAGAAGGCCTCTGTGGTTTGTGAAAAACCGATGCATGATTTTGGAACCATCAATGAGGTGGATGGGAAGGTGTCGCACGATTTTATCATTAAGAATACGGGTGACAAGCCGATAGCTATCAGCCGAATCAATTCTTCCTGTGGTTGTACGGTACCGGAATGGGACAAGGCTCCACTGCGCCCAGGTAAGGAAACGAAGGTGCATGTGGTGTTTAATCCACACAACCGCTCCGGAAAGTTCAATAAGTCCATTACGGTGCATCTGTCCGGGCAGAAAAGTAATCTGCTGCTTTTTATTCGCGGAAAGATTAATCCTAAACCGAAAGCGTAAAAGGTTACAAGGGGACAGGTCCCATGTAACGTAAAGTAAAAGCCTAAACAATAGGAACTTAAGCTGCTTACGTTACATGGGACCTGTCCCCTTGTAACCTTCCCCATTTAACACTATCAGCGCTCCATGAGCATGAAGTTCCCAACACTACGCTCGGTTCTGTCGCCCAGGGCTTCCCAGAGTTCATCGTTGTAGCCGTTGTTCAGGTGCAGGAAGGCGTTCAGCTCCATTAGCACTACATCGGCCTCTTTTATCTGACGCCACAAGGATTCGGCCCTATCCTCACCCTCTTTCTGAGGATGAAGCAAATCTACTGGTATCAGATTCGGTACCTCGGAATAGACTTGCGGTCCGAAGGCATATTCACTGGAACGGAGGAAGACCGGCACGGTAAGTGTAGGCTTTTGGAAGAGTCCCTCCAGTTCTGCCAGATTAGCCCGCTGCTCGGAACGAATTTGTCCGAACTGCAGTTTCTTCACCTCACGCAGCATGAGGAAAGCAGGAAGCAGGAAGACTGCCACCCAAGCTACAGCCACCCATTTCTTACCGCTTAATTCCGTAACCAGCAAGCCCAAAGCCAATGCCATCCAAGGCAGGACTACCATGCCGATGGCCATATCGGTACGCAGCAACATGAATACTGCCATACAGCCCAGAACTACCCAAGCCACAATGCAGTACTGACGTACAGAGAGTGCCACCTCATCCCAGTACACAAAAACCAGGAAGAGGAAGAAGAAACTAAGTCGTGCCACCTGAATGACCAGGTTGAACTCCCTTATGAACAACGTAGAAGAGCGGTCGATGGTGAACAAATCCAACTGGAGAATCCATCCCGGCTGACCTGTGAGGACAGCTACGGCTATATAACCCACCAAGAAGACAGCTACCAACACGCCCACATATTTTATAAAAGAAGCATCGGTTTTCCAGTACGCCAGCAAGAGCATGGCTGGGAGCAACAGAATGGCATGTTCCATGGTGAGCAAGGCCACACCCAGCCAGACAGCAGAGCAGACCATATGCCCCTTCTGCAGAGCCAGGAGCGAAAGCAAGCCGAAGCACACTGCAAAAGGCTGCAGGTTCACTTCCAGGCCGTTCAGTGAGAAAATCACCAAAAGGTAGAAAATCAATCCTAACAGTTTACCGGTAAGACTGATTTTACACTGCCCCATGGCCTGATAGAGCAAGAAGAGGTTCAGCAGATGTAGTCCGCACATCAGCCCCAGGATGACATACCCCGAAGTATTCAACCCGCCCAGCCAATAGACCACGCTGAGCAGCCCCAATCCCAACGGGCAGTCCGTCCATTGAAAATCGGCAAACGGCTGGTACCCTTGTGCCCACAGTTTGGCGCAAGCCAGATACATACTTCCCTCTACACTAAGAGGAACCATAAAGTAGGCCCAGATGAACAAGCCTACGAGCAGCAAGAGCGCTGCTCCCAACAAATATCTTGATGCTTTTTTCATTTTTTCTCCTTTAAAAAATACTCGTGCAAAATTACGGAAAAAACTGACAGGTTCCAACTAAGTGTCAGCAAAAGTGAAAGTTTGTTCTTTATTCTGTAATTGTTATTATTTGTTAAAAATAGGGAACCATTCTGTTAACAATATGCACAAATAAGAAAATCTATTTAAATTTGCGAAGAGAAAAAAGGGAAGAGTCCAGCGGGGCTCGCATGTTTATGAAATTTACGTATATTTATATTTATAATTATGGAGAAAAAATTTTACGAAAGTCCGAAACTTACTGTAGAGGAGTTTGTTGCATGTAGAAATTATGTAGCTGCATGTAGCACCACAGAAATTGATAGAATTACTATTTGGCCATTGAATGAACCCGTAGATTGCATCATTGACGGTGCTGATAACATCTTTGCTGATGCTGCGCATACGAAGGGTGGCGTAGAATGTACCCATTGTGTAACGGGTAATTGCACTAATGTTGCTTCCGGATATTTTGTCCAATTTCCAGGTGACCAAACCGCTAAAGCCGGTTATTGGTTTGTGTGGTATGACAACTCTATCCATGGGAGTGGAGGGGCTCCAAGTACCAGCTTGACTTATCAGGTGGACGAAGTGGTTTATTTTGCACAACATGATAGCGTTGGCGGTTCAGCTTCACATGGACAAGCTCAGGGTTGGCACGGAGCTCGCCTTGAAGATAGTACAGCCATCATAGAGTACATCATGGGCTGGAGCGGAAACAATTAATTTCACGAACTAAAAAATTAATAAAAATAGGTATCCTCGTTTGGGGATACCTTATTTTAACGTGACAGAATGCATTCAAGTTGGCGAGGTTCTGTTTAGGATTAATGTGCCTTGCCCTTTCCCATGGAAGAAAAAAGATATTCCTTTTTTAGTTAAAGAGGACGGTGAACACCAAAGAGAGGTTCTGGTACAGATTCTTTTTGAAGAAGAACTGGAAGAACCTCAAATTCCTCTTTTAATGGATAGAGGAAATATAAAAGTATGGGCAGATAAAACATTGGACATCCGAGCCTTCTATGACATTTCTACTCAAGAAAGAGTTCTCTATGCCACGAGCTGCTGGGAAGGCGACCAGATAACTATTCATTTCAAGTATTCTACAGGTTTCTGGGATAGTCCTTATTTTGTGATTTGGCCACTCTTGCACTTAGAAGCACAATTACTTCTAACTAATAGCTTGGTGCTCCATTGTTGCTATACACAATTTGAAGGAAAGGCTCTATTGTTTACGGCTCCAAGTGGAACTGGTAAGACTACCCATGCCGAAATTTGGCAGCGGGTGTTTGGTTCTGAGATTGTCAACGGGGACCAAGGTCTACTTCAACAGCGGAAAGATGGCTGGGATGCCTGTGGGTTTCCATTAAGCGGTAGTGCCGATGAGTGTTTTAATAAGAGTTTTCCAATCAAAGCCATCGTGATTATCCGCCAAAGTCCAGACAACTACATAGAAGAACTATCGATATCACAGAAACTAAGCCTAATCTATAGTGAATGTACGGTAAATAAATGGAATCAAAAACGCATTTCCTATACTTTAGACCTACTAGTGGATCTTATCCAAAAAGTGCCAGTCATCATGCTCCATTGCAATATGAAGGATGACGCTGCGAGAACACTTCATCAATATTTATATAAAGGAAGTAATGGAACTGTTTAATTCAGAAAGTGGAATTGAAGCCTCGCTCATCCAGAAAGCATTGGATAAGCGACTTCCCATAGGTGGTTCTATGGAGCTGCTACCTCTCTGTAATATGAATTGCAGCATGTGTTATATTCGTCTGACAAAACAGCAGATGAAAACACAGGGACGAATGCTCTCTTGCGACGAATGGTTAAAAATAGCAGAAAGTGCGAAAGAAGCAGGAGTGTTATCCTTCTTGTTAACTGGAGGCGAGCCCTTACTATATCCGGAATTTGAGAAATTGTACGATGGACTCACCCGTATGGGATTCCTGCTGACCATGAATACAAATGGAACTTTGATTGATGAAAAAATAGCAGATTTGTTTGCTGCCAAACCTATCCGCAGATTAAACATAACACTATACGGAACGGATAATGAGACCTATGCCAAGCTATGTGGAAATCCCCATGGCTTTTCACAGATAGAGAATGCATTAAAACTCCTCAAAGAAAGAAAAATACACCACGGATTAAACTTCAGTATTACTCCACAAAATGTACATCAACTTCATGATGCTTATCAGTTAGCAGAAAAGTATGGGCTTAGAATGGACTCTGTAGGCTACATGTTTCCACCTGTAAGGAAAAAAGGAATGAATGCAGAAAAATTCTCCAGACTCTCAGCCAAAGAAGCGGCTGCCGTAAGAATACAGGAACTGAAAGAACTAAACCCCGGCATGGACATCAGGCTCCTAGCCCTTCATCTGCTAAAAAAGGTTGGGAAAGCAAATCCTGAAAAAATGGCTGCACTAGAAGGGCCCAACTGCAAGGCAGGAAGATGCGGGTTCTGGATAAACTGGAAAGGTGAATTGCTACCTTGCGGAATGTTTTCAGAACCTATGATAAATTTACTGGACCATTCTTTCAAAGAGGGATGGAGTTACATTACTGAAAGGACAAAGCAAATAAAACGCTGCAAGAAATGTGATGAATGTCCGTATATTGAACTATGTCCTTCGTGCTCTGCATCCTGCTTGGCTGAGACTGGGAATATGGATGAATGTCCAGAGTACTTATGTGAATATACTCATGAGTTGATACGTTTAGTGAGAGAAATCTTGCAAAACGTACAAATAAGAATTTAAAGAGCCTTTAACCCCTTTTCAGCTCTTCAGCTCTTCCGCATTTTCCAGAACACATAGATGAGGAAGAGGACCAGTTCTGCATGGAACAGATAACCCTCCCACTCTACTCCTAGGAAACCAAACATGCGGTTGAGGTACAGTGCGGCAAAGACCAGCACTAGAATCAAAATATATAATCCTTCGTTCATAATTATTCTCCTTATTCAGTTATTAGGCTTCGTCCACAATGTGGGCAGAAGCGGGCTTCTGTGTATAATATGCTGCCTCCACAGTAAGGGCAGTAGGATGGTTCACCTTCGGAGAGGATCTCCTGGTCCTCTCCCTTCATGCGGTCTAGGAGGCGTTCGTTCTCTGCTTCTTCCTGATCAATTTCTTCCTGGGTGACTTCGTTCTTCTCTGCATCTCTCACGTTCATCATGCTCACGGATACAATGCCGGTGGGTACAGCCATGATGGTGTAACCCAGCAGCATGACGATGGAGGAGAGGAAACGACCCAGACCGGTTACAGGTGTCACGTCGCCGTAGCCCACAGTGGTCATGGTGACGATGGCCCAGTAGATGCTCTTGGGGATGTTGGTAAACTGCGTGCCGGGGATGCCACCCTCTATCATATACATGATGGTGCCCAGGGAGATGACCATGATGACCACGAAGAGGAAGAAGACGAAAATCTTACGACTGCTCAAGATGATGGAACGCAGCAAGAGGTTGCCCTCGCGCAGGAAGTTGAACAACTTGAACACGCGGAACACGCGGATAAGGCGGAACACGCGGAGGATGAGCAGGTAACGGGCGGAGGTGAAAATCCAGGTCATGTAGAACGGCAGCGTGGCTACCAAGTCGATGATTCCGAAGAAACTCAGCGCATAATCGCGTGGTTTAGGGCTACAGTACAGACGGAGCAGGTACTCGGCCGTGAACACGATGGTGAAGAGATACTCGGCCCGCATGAGCCAAGGCTTGACAGAGAGAGGCACTTCCATGCTCTCTATGAACACCAGCAGGACACTGAAGATGATGAAGATAATCAGTGCCACATCGAAGAGCTTGCCCAACGGGGTATCGCTCTCGAAGATAATGGTGTACATCTTCTTTTTCAGCGCCTCATTCTGCATGAGCGCATCCCACCATGCTTTTAGTTTCTTTATCATTCCTTTTCCAGTTCTTTAGCTTCATTCCAGAAGGCATCCATCTCACCCAGGGTGAGGTCCTTCAGTTCCTTTCCCATCTCCTTGGCCTTCTGCTCCACATACCCAAAGCGGCGGATAAACTTCTGGTTGGTCCGCTCCAAGGCATTATCGGGATTAATCTTATAAAGACGACCGGCATTGACCAGGCTGAAGAGTAAGTCGCCAAACTCCTGTTCCGCCCGAAGCCTGTTCTCGTGGTAGCGCACATCTTTCTTGTCCACTCCCGCCTTCTCCAAGGCTTCCCGCTGCTCCTTCAGACTAGTCAGTTCAGCCTGCAGTTCCCGGTATTCCTCATGCACCTTATCCCAGACCTCCTCCGGACGTTCCCAGTCGAAACCTACGTTTGCTGCCTTCTCCTGCACCCGGAAAGCCTTGATGAGGGAAGGCAGGGCGGTAGGCACGCCAGACAGCACGGTCTTGTTGCCATCCTTCTCCTTCTGCTTAATCTGCTCCCACTTCACCAGCACCTCATCGGCAGAATTCACTTTCTGGTCGCCAAACACATGCGGGTGACGGAAGATAAGCTTATCGCACAGCTGGTCGCACACATCCTTAATATCGAAATCCTGGGTCTCGCTGCCTATCTTGGCATAGAACACCACATGGAGGAGCACATCGCCCAGTTCCTTGCAGATGTTCTTTCGGTCCTCCTTCAGCAGGGCATCGCAGAGTTCATACGTCTCCTCGATGGTATTGGGACGAAGGGTTTGATTCGTCTGCTTCCGGTCCCACGGGCACTTCTCCCGCAGTTCATCCATGACATCCAGCAGACGCTCAAAAGCCTTCAGTTGTTCTTCTCTAGTATGCATAATTTTTATTTATTAACTGCAAAGATAGTGAATTCTGAATAGAAAAGAATAAAATAAATTCGATAAAGTTTTTTTTAAGGATAATTATCCGTATTTTTACAAAAAATTATCTTTATACAAAATGAAAAGATTCAACATTCTATTTGGAACCTTGGCACTCCTTTCCCTAGCCTCCTGCGACTCAAAAACCGACAGCCGCTTTATGGAAGGTTTCACCGAGAACTTTGACCAAGCTAAACCGCAGTACTTCAACATGGACGGATCGCACCAGCGCTACTACAGCGGCGTGCATTCCTTCACCGAGGACAGCACCGACGTGATGCTGATGACCATTAAGACCACCGACAAATGGGGACCAGCCAACGGTCCGCAGATAACCTCTAAGAAGATGACCCACTTCGGCACCTATTCTGCCCGTCTACGCGTGGGCGATTTAAAAGAGGTGCAGCCCAATGTGGGTATGGTGACCGGCTATTTTACCTACCAGTTTACCGAAGGTTATGGCCTGAGCGAGATAGATTTTGAAATTCTGATGGCAGACCCCAGACTTATCTACATAGGTACCTGGACCAGCGAACCCGATGACCTGATGAAACTGCAGCGCGTGGGACGCACCATCAATATGGCTACGGGAGAGATACTCTATACCCACTACCGATCTTATCGCGACGGGAAAGACATGTACAACACCAATCATTTCTTTGACGAAAATGATGATGCAGCCCTGACTCCTCGTACTATCACGCCCATCAAGGACTTTGATGCCTCCAAACGCTTCTACGTATATGGCTTCGACTGGTACCCTGACCGCCTGACCTGGTGGATAGAACATCCGGATACGGGAGAGAAAATCATCCTGTGGGACTACACCGGAAAGACACCCTACTACTCCGGTATTCCACAGAGCCCTACCACCTATATGCTGAATTTCTGGCACACGAACAACTGGGGAGTAGACACGAATCCTAACTCCATAGAGGCTCCAAAATATCCTTACACCATGGAAGTGGACTGGATAAAGTACGAGCCTTACGAAGACCTGAACGCTGCCTGGAGAGCAGAACATAAATATTAAGCAATTTACAATTTTTTCTGTTTTTATTTGGTGCATTTTACAAAATGCTCTATATTTGTCGCAGAAACGATAAAATATGACACAATACATGAATACATCTTGGTGGCGCCGCTTACAACTCCAAAAGCTGTAAGTCACCCCCCCTGTGCGTCCTAAGTATAATAAAAATTAAACGCGAAGGAACCTGCCAGACTTACGGCAGGTTCCTTTTTTTATGGCAAATTACTAAATCGATAAGTATATGACAAACTACAACGTAAACGAAGAAGGATTCTACGGAACCTATGGCGGAGCCTACATTCCCGAGATTCTCTACAAGACGGTGGAAGACCTGAAGCAGGCCTACCTGCCCATCTTGGAGAGCCCGGAATTCAAGCAAGAGTACCACGCCCTGCAGAAAGACTATGTGGGCCGCCCTTCTCCCCTGTACTACGCCCGAAGGATGAGCCAGAAGTATGGCTGCCAGCTCTACCTGAAACGGGAAGACCTGAACCACACCGGGGCGCACAAGATCAACAATGCGCTGGGGCAGATCCTGCTGGCTAAAAAGATGGGCAAGACCCGCATCATAGCCGAGACCGGTGCCGGTCAGCACGGAGTGGCCACCGCCACTGCCTGTGCCCTGATGAACCTGCCTTGCCGAGTGTATATGGGTGCCCTGGATGTGGAACGCCAGCATGTGAACGTGGAACGCATGCGGATGCTGGGCGCTGAAGTCTTTCCCGTACAGAGCGGCAACAAGACCCTGAAGGATGCCACCAACGAAGCCATAAGAGACTGGTGCTGCCATCCTGCCGACACGTTCTACATCATAGGCTCTACCGTGGGGCCTCATCCCTACCCCGACATGGTGGCTAGGCTGCAGAGCGTCATCTCCGAAGAAATTAAATGGCAATTAAAGGAACAAGTGGGACGTGACTATCCCGACTACCTGATGGCCTGTGTGGGCGGAGGTTCCAACGCGGCTGGCACCATCTACCACTACCTGAACGACGACAGGGTGAAAATAGTCCTGGGCGAGGCCGGCGGTATGGGAGTAGAGACTCCGGAAACTGCAGCCAGCATTACGATAGGTACGGTGGGAATTCTGCACGGTAGTAAGATTAAGGTGATGCAGACGGAGGATGGACAGATTATAGAACCCTACTCCATCTCTGCCGGACTGGACTACCCCGGTACGGGACCGCTGCACTGCAACCTTGCCGATACAGGCCGTGCTTCCGTGATACCCGTGACCGACCAAGAAGCGCTGCAGGCGGGATTTGAGCTGACCCGGCTGGAGGGCATCATTCCAGCCCTGGAGAGCGCCCATGCCCTGGGTATGCTGCCTAAAATGAAGTTCCAACCGGAAGATGTGGTGGTGCTGACCGTGAGCGGTCGTGGAGACAAAGACCTGGATACTTACCTCAAACATAAAAATGAAATCAACTATGACGAGATTTAACTTTACCGTGGTACAGAAGAACATGCTGGGTGACCTGTACACACCGGTATCGGCCTACCTGAGGCTGAGAGACCTCTACACCCAGAGCGCCCTGATGGAGAGCTCCGACTACCACAGCGGTGAGAACGGTCGCTCTTTCATCGGGGTCTGCCCCCTAGCACAAGTGAGCATCAGCCACGGACAGGGCAAGTGTGTGTTCCCCGACGGTTCAGTGTTTGAACACTTGATCAATAAAGAATACCGCAGCGATGCCCTCATCAATCACTTTTTAGATGCCTTCCAACTGGAGGGAAAACCGGAGGCCGTAAGGAACATGGGACTCTTCGGATTCACCTCGTTCAATGCCGTGCGCTACTTTGAGAACATCGACGTGAAAGATACCACCCTGGCGAAAAACGATGCGCCGGATATGATTTACATCTTATATAAATATGTGGTGGTATTTGACCACTTTAGAAATACCCTGAGCATCAACCAGCTAGTGGGCGAAGGCGAAGAACCCGACATGGAACGGATAGAACAGGCCATGAACCGGCAGAACCTGACCCTCTACCCTTTCCACCCTGTGGGCGAGGTAAGCAGCACGCTGACCGACAAGGAGCACAAGGCGAACATCAGCAAGGGAATAGCGCACTGCAAGCGCGGAGATGTGTTCCAGATTGTGCTGAGCCGACGCTTCATCCAGAAGTACGAAGGAGACGACTTCAAACTGTACAGGGCCCTCCGAAGCATCAACCCCTCACCCTACCTCTTTTATTTCGACTTCGGCGGATTCCGTATCTTCGGCTCCAGTCCGGAGACCCATTGCAGGATAGAGAAACGAAATGGAAAGTATCTGGCTTACATAGACCCGATAGCCGGTACCACCCGACGCACCGGCAACGATGAGCAGGATAAGAAGAATGCACAGTTCCTACAGGTAGACCCGAAAGAGAATGCCGAGCACGTGATGCTGGTAGATTTGGCCCGAAACGATTTATCGCGCAACTGCCACAACGTGAAGGTGGACTTCTACAAAGAGCTGCAATACTATAGCTACGTGATTCACCTGGTGAGCCGAGTAAGCGGAGAACTGGACAAAGGGGCAGACCCTATCAAGACATTTATCGACACCTTCCCAGCCGGGACACTGAGCGGTGCGCCCAAGGTAAGAGCCATGCAGCTGATCAGTGAATATGAACCACACAATCGCGGAGCCTATGGCGGCTGCATCGGGTACATCGGGTTCGACAAGACCCTGAACCAGGCTATCACCATCCGCACCTTCGTGAGCCGCAACAATGAACTGTGGTTCCAGGCCGGTGGAGGCATCGTGGCCCAGAGCAATGAAGACTATGAACTTCAGGAAGTAAACAACAAGCTGGGGGCACTGCGCCGGGCTATCTTAATGGCGGAGGACATGTGATATGAAAATAGCCATGATAGACAACTACGACAGCTTTACGTACAACCTGGTGCACCTGGTGAAGGAACTGGGCGCAGAAGTAAAGGTGTTCCGAAACGACCAGTTCCAGCTGGAAGAACTGGAAGCGTTTGACAAGATTATGCTGAGTCCGGGCCCCGGCATTCCTGAGGAAGCAGGACTGCTCCTGGAAGTGGTACGCACCTATGCCGGACGGAAACCGATTCTGGGCATCTGCCTGGGAGAACAGGCCATAGGCCAAGTGTTCGGCGGGAAACTGGTGAACCTGAGCCGAGTCTTCCACGGAGTGCAGACACCGGTACACATCGCCCGGGAAGACTACATCTTCCAAGGTCTGCCCCAAGATATCCTGGTGGGGCGCTACCACTCCTGGGTAGTGGACGGTGAAACCCTGCCCACCCAACTGGAAATCCTGGCGGTGAGCGACGAGATTCAGGTGATGGCCTTGAGACACAAGGAATACGACATAAGAGGCATACAGTTCCATCCGGAAAGTGTGCTGACCCCAGAGGGGAAAACCATGATACAAAACTGGCTTAACAACTAAACGAGAAAACCATGAATGCAATTTTAAAGAAACTGGTGGCGCAGGAGCGCTTCACCAAGGAAGAAGCAAAAAATATTATGTTGGAAATCTGCGACCAGAAATATACGGATATGCAGATAGCCGCCATCCTGATGGGCATCCAGATGCGCGGAGTGACCGTGGATGAAATCCTGGGCCTACGGGAAGGCTTGCTGGAAACCGGTGTGCCTGTGAGCTTCAAGCCCCACAAAGTAATAGACATTGTGGGTACAGGTGGTGACGGTAAGAACACGTTCAACATCTCCACCTGTGCAGCTCTGGTGGTGGCTGGTGCAGGTTACAAGGTGGCCAAGCACGGCAACTACGCTGCCTCATCGGTAAGCGGTACCAGCAACGTACAAGAAGCACACGGCATCAAGTTCACTTCAGACAATGAAAAGTTGCTGGAATGCCTGGAAAAGTGTAATTTTGTACACCAGCATGCACCCCTCTTTGCCAAAGGTATGAAGTGGGTGGCACCTGCCCGTAAGGCTATGGGCGTACTGGGGTCTCCTACCTGTTTCAACCTGCTAGGTCCCCTGGTGAACCCTTGCAAGCCCGACTACCAGTTCCTGGGCACGGCCAACCTGGACCAGCAGCGTCTGTACCGCCAGGTGTACCAGCAGATAGGCATCCCCTTCGGCATCGTGACTAGTGTGGACGGGTACGATGAAATTTCGCTGACCGGTAGCTTCAAGGTGATGTACAACGAGGAAGAGCATGTGTACCAGCCGGAGGAGTTCGGGATGCACGTGATTCATCCTTCAGAACTTTACGGCGGTGACACCATACAAGATGCCAAACTGGTGTTCGATGCCGTGCTGGAGAACCGCGCTACCCGGGCACAAAAGAACGTGGTGCTGATCAATGCGGCCTTCGCCATTCACGTGATAGAACAGGAGATGACCTTCCAGGAGTGCCTGTCGCTGGCCCGTGAATCGCTGGAGAGTGGTGCCGCCCTGAACGTACTGAAGAGATACATAGCCTTTATGAGTTGATCATGAAAGATATACTAGAAGAAATTGTAGAAAACAAACGGAAGGAAGTGCGAGCCACCCTGACCAAGAAGCGGAGCATGAAAGAAGCCTTGCGCCAGAGCCGGAGTGGCATCATAGCCGAATTCAAGCGGAAATCACCCTCCAAAGGCTGGATACACGAAGGAGCCGAGCCGCTGCAGGTCATTCCTCGCTATGCAGAGGAGGGAGCCTCAGCCCTCTCCATCCTCACGGATGAACCCTACTTCGGAGGGAACCCGGAATATATTCTGGACGTGAGGAAAGAAGTGAGCACCCCCATCCTGCGGAAAGACTTCATCGTACACCCCTACCAGGTGTATGAGGCCAAGGTGATAGGTGCTGATGCCATTCTGCTGATAGCGGCCGACCTGGCCACGGCGGAGTACGAGGTGCTGCTGAACCTGGCGCACAACCTGGGGCTGGAGGTGCTGTTGGAGGTGCATGACCCGAAGGAACTGGACTACCTGAAGGTGGGGATACCCGACATGCTGGGCGTGAACAACCGCCACCTGGGAACCTTCCATACCGATGTGGAGGTGTCGTTCCGCATAGCTGCACTGATGCAGGAAAAGATAGACCTCTTGCGCCAAGCCGGCAGGAAGGAAGAAGACCTGCCTGTGCTGGTGAGCGAGAGCGGCATCAGTAATCCTGAGACCGTGAAAAGACTACGAGAGGTAGGCTTCCGGGGCTTCCTCATCGGCGAATGTTTCATGAAAGAAGAAGACCCCGGGCTGGCCCTAAAGAATTTTATCAACGCACTAGAAAGATGATAGTGAAAGTTTGCGGGATGCGGGACCCCAAGAATATCCGCGAGGTGGAAGAACTGGGTGTGGACTGGATGGGATTTATCCTATGGCCGAAATCGCCCCGGTTTGTACCGACAGTGCCCAGTTATCTGCCCAAGAAGACCAAGCGGGTGGGCGTGTTTGTGGATATGAACAAGGATGGGCTGCTGATTTTCATAGCTGCCTACCGACTGGACCTGGTGCAGTTCCACGGGAAGGAAAGTCCGGAGTTCATCCGCGATGTACGCGACCTGGTACCCGGGCTGAAGACCATCAAGGCGTTCAGCATCAGCACCCGGGAGGACCTGCTGGCCACAGAGGCCTATGAAGGGGTATGCGACTACTTCCTCTTCGACACGAAATGTGACTCGGTGGGCGGTTCCGGGGAGCAGTTCGACTGGAGTCTGTTGGAGGCCTATCAAGGGAAGACCCCTTTCCTTCTGAGCGGAGGCATCGGGCCCGATAGCATCCCAGCCTTGAAGGAATTCCATCACCCTCTATGGGCGGGCATCGACCTGAACAGTAGGTTTGAGAGCGACAAAGCCTACAAGGATGTGGAACTGCTGAAAGAGTTCCTGAGCCAACTTTCATCCATCTAAATGAGACTAAACGAGTTATGAATAGAATTAATCAACTTTTCGAGCAGAAGAAAAAAGGGATTTTATCCCTCTATTTCTGCGCCGGCCACCCTACCCTGGAAGGTACGGTGGAGGTGATAAAGACCCTGGCCGAAAACGGCATAGACATGATAGAAGTGGGCATTCCGTTCAGTGACCCCATGGCCGACGGACCCGTGATTCAGGATGCGGCCACCAAGGCCCTGAAGAACGGTATGAGCCTACGACTGCTGTTCAGTCAACTGAAAGACATCCGCCAGCAGGGTGTGGACATCCCCCTGATTCTGATGGGCTACCTGAACCCCATCGTAAGCTACGGCATAGAGGCCTTTTGCCAAAGCTGCCAGGCATGTGGTATAGACGGAGCCATCATTCCCGACCTACCCTTCCGGGACTATATGGAAACCATCAAGCCGGTGGCAGACCAATACGGCATTAAGATCATCATGCTCATTACTCCGGAGACCAGCGAGGAACGCATCCGATTCATTGATGAGCACACCGACGGATTCATCTACATGGTTTCTTCCGCAGCTGTGACAGGAGCGCAGAAAGAATTTGACGAGGCCAAGCAAGCCTATTTCCGCCGCATTGACGCCCTAAACCTGCAGCACCCGAGGATGATAGGGTTCGGCATTTCCAACAAGCAGACGCTGGAAGCTGCCCAGCAGAATGCAGCCGGAGCGATTATCGGTTCCAAGTTTGTGACCCTGTTGGAGGAGAAAAAGGAGCCACTGGCAGCACTGAATGCACTTTATGAGCTGCTGAAAAAATAAGATGGGAAAAGGGCTTTGAATGTCGCAGATTTTTCGCTATATTTGCAATAATAAATCTGAACGACTATGAAAAAGCTTCTTTTCCTTTTATTTATGGTGGGTGGACTGTGCCTGGGAACGAATGCCTGGGGCCAGCTTCTGCCGAAACCTATCTCCCTGACCCAAAGAGACGGGGAGTTTATCCTGCCTGAGCATGTGGGCGTGAAGACAAACCTGAAAGGGAACGACAAGACCCGCTTGCTCCATGCCGTGGAGACTGCCCTGGGCGTGAAGACCCAAAAGGGCGCTGTCCTGGAACTGCGACTAGACAAAAAGATGGGCAAAGGACGGGAACGCACCGAGGGTGCCGGCTACGGACCTTATGAAGGCTACACCCTGGAGGTGACACCTAAGAAAGTGATTATCCGAGGTGGTTCTGCAGCAGGATTATTCTATGGAGTTCAGACGCTGGGGCAACTGGCTAAGGAGGGGAAAATTCCAGCTGTCTCCATCACCGATGAGCCTAAATTCGGCTACAGAGGCTTTATGCTGGACTGCAGCAGACATTTCTTTGGGAAGGACTTTATTCTGAAGCAGATGAGGGAAATGGCTCGCTATAAGCTGAACCGACTGCATCTGCACCTGACCGATGCGGCAGGCTGGCGACTCCAGATAGACAAATACCCTGAGCTTACCCAACTGGCCGGTTTCCGTACAGAAAGCGACTGGAACAAGTGGTGGCGCCAAGGTACCCGGGAATATGTGAAGGAAGGGACGGAAGGAGCCTATGGCGGCTACCTGACCAAGGAAGATGTAAGGGAGATTCTGGCAGTGGCTGCGGACAACTTCATAGAGGTGCTTCCGGAGATAGAGATGCCAGGACACAGCGAGGAAGTGATGACGGTATATCCGGAGTTGAGTTGCGACCCGACCCACCCTGTCGGCAAGCCCAACCGGCATAGCGATTTCTGCATAGGCAACGAGAAATGTTTTGAATTTATAGAAGATGTACTCCGGGAAGTGGCAGAACTCTTCCCATCCAATTATCTCCATATAGGAGGCGACGAAGCCGGCAAGTGGGCCTGGAAGAGCTGTCCGAAATGTCAGGCTCTGGCCAAAAAGCTGGGACTGAAAGCCACCAAAGAGGCATCGGTAGAAGACCAGCTGCAGAGCTACTTCATCCAACGAGTGGAGAAAATTGTGGAGAAGTTGGGCCGCAAGATGATAGGCTGGGATGAAATCCTGGAGGGAGGCCTGGCCGAGAATGCCACCGTGATGAGCTGGCGTGGTGAAGAAGGCGGTATCAAGACCGTGAAGAGCGGACACCATGCCGTGATGACCCCTAGCACCTATCTTTACCTGGACTACTATCAGGATGCCCCACAGTACCAACCAGAGGCTATAGGCGGCTACCTGCCGCTGGAGCACGTCTACTCCTACAAACCTATCCCATCGGATTTAACTGAGAAAGAAGCCAGCCTGATAGATGGTGTGCAGGCTAACCTTTGGACTGAATACATAAAGACACCGGAACACTGCGAGTTTATGGCCTGGCCACGCTTGTTGGCCCTGGCAGAGATAGCCTGGACCCCTCAGGAGCTACGCACCGACTATGAGGACTTCCTGGACCGAGCTACCCAAGAAGTGGCCTTCCTGAAAGGAAAAGGGTTCCATCCGTTCCCTATCCATTATGAATTTGGCAACCGCAGGGAATACCGGGAGCCGATAAAGCACCTGGCCCTAGGCAAGAAGGTAACCTACCATGCGCCTTACAGTGCACGGTATGTAGCCAACAAAGAGGCGACACTCACCGACGGACTACGAGGCGGCTGGAGCTACAACGACAGCAGGTGGCAGGGCTTCATCGACCGAGGACGTGTGGATGTGACCATCGACCTAGGAGAGCCTACCGACATCCGAGAGGTGTATGCCACCTTCATGCAGATGCCTGGTCCGAACATCTACCACCCAGCCACCATCGACATCCAGATATCCGATGACAACGAACACTGGACCGAGTTGTACCACCTGGACTACCCGGCTACCGTGGTGGAACCATACAACTTTAAAGACTTCGGGTGGAGAGCCCGCAAGGGAAGCGTGAGAACCCGCTACATCCACTACAAGGCCAACTGCAGTGAGATAGGCGGCTTCCAGTTTACCGATGAGATTATAGTGCGTTAATCGAAACAAGATATGAAACATTTTCTGCTTACAGCCCTACTGGCATCCGTTTCGCTCCAGTCCCTAGGACAAGTGAAAGAGCCAGTGGACTATGTGAATCCATTCATTGGGACCACCAACTTCGGCACCTGTAATCCAGGGGCAATAGTACCGCAAGGCCTGATGACCGTGACACCCTTCAACGTGATGGGGTCTGAACTGAACAAGTACGACAAAGACGCCCGTTGGTGGTCCACCCCTTACGACCTGACCAACAGCTTCTTCACCGGCTATGCCCATGTGAGCCTGAGCGGTGTGGGCTGTCCCGAAGTAAGTTCCCTACTAGTCATGCCTACCAGCGGCGAACGCGACGTGGACTACCACAACTATGGTTCACCGTATAAGAATGAAGTTTCCAAGCCCGGCTACTACACCAACACCCTGACCAAGTATGACATCAAGACCGAGGTGACAGCCACCAAGCGGGCCAGCATAGAACGGTTCACCTTCCACAAGGGAGAAGGCCACATTCTGCTGAACCTGGGCGAAGGATTGACCAATGAGACCGGCGCTACCATGCGGTTTGTGAACGAGTGCGAAGTGGAAGGAACCAAACTCCAAGGCACCTTCTGCTATTTTCCACAGAGCGTGTTCCCCATCTACTTTGTGATGCGGGTGAACAAGGCCCCCAAGCAAAGCGGCTACTGGAAGAAGATGCGCCCGATGACCGCAGAGGCTGTGTGGGATGACACGGCAGGCAAGTACAAAATCTACACCCAATACCGCAAGGACATCAGTGGAGACGACATCGGTGCCTGGTTCGACTTCGACTGCGAAGAAGGGGAACAGATAGAAGTACGCATGGGAGTGAGCTTCGTGAGCATTGAGAATGCCCGTGAGAACCTGGAGAAAGAAGTGGCTGGCCTGAACTTTGAGACCTGCCGCCAGCAGGCAAGAGAGGCTTGGAACACCACCCTGAAGACCATAGAAGTGGAAGGCGGTACTGAAACACAAAAAACCGTGTTCTACACCGGTTTCTACCACATGATGATTCACCCAGGAATCCTGCAGGATGTAAACGGGCAGTATCCTATCATGGAGAGTGAGAAGACCGGCCACACCGACCGAAATCGCTACACCGTATTCAGCTTGTGGGACACCTACCGCAACGTACATCAGATGATGACCCTACTCTTCCCAGAACGCCAGTTAGACATGGTAAATACCATGGTGGATATGTACAAGGAATGGGGCTGGCTACCCAAATGGGAACTCTACGGAAGAGAGACCATGGAAATGGAAGGCGACCCTGCCATACCCGTCATTGTGGACACCTGGATGAAGGGATTCCGCGACTTTGACGTGGAGGCTGCCTATCAAGGCATGATCAAGAGCGCTACCACCCCTGGAAAGGACAATCCGGTGCGCCCGGACATTGATGAGTACATCAAGCGCGGCTACTGTCCGATGGAGAGCCAGTACGACAACTCTGTTTCTCATGCCCTGGAGTACTATGTAGCCGACTATGCACTAAGCACCTTTGCCAAGGCACTGGGACACCAGGCAGATGCAGAGCGGTTCTATAAACAGTCTATGGGTTACAAGAACTACTATTCCAAAGAATATGGCACCTTACGCCCAATCACCCAGGAAGGCAAGTTCTACGAGCCTTTCAACCCGAAAGAGGGTGAGAACTTTGAGCCATCACCCGGTTTCCATGAAGGCAACGCTTGGAACTATACCTACTACGTACCCCATGATATACAAGGACTGGCTAAGTTGATGGGCGGTTCCAAGAAGTTTGTGGCTAACCTGCAGAACGTGTTCGATTCCAACAACTATGACCCGGCTAATGAGCCCGACATTGCCTACCCTTACCTGTTCAGCAAATTCAAGGGAGAGGAATGGCGCACCCAGAAGCTGGTAAAAGAGCTGCTGGCCAAGCACTTCGTGAACGAGGCATGGGGTATCCCAGGGAATGACGACACCGGTACCATGTCTTGCTGGATGCTCTTCAGCATGATGGGCTTCTACCCCGACTGCCCCGGTGTACCTTACTACACCCTGACTACCCCGACCTTCAAGAAGGTGATCATTCATCTGGATACCAAGTACTACGACAAGGATAAACTGGTGATTGAGACCGAAGGTACAGGAGACTATATCCGGTCCATCAGCCTAGGTGGAAAGAAATCAGGTTACCGCGTATCCCACCAAGACCTGATTAAAGCCGGAGGCATCAAGTTCACCTTGAGCGACAAGCACTGATTTTTAAGCATAAAAAGAAACAGCGGGGAATTTTCATTCTCCGCTGTTTTCTTATTTCTTTTCCTTCACCCCGAAAAGTCGGTGTTCCAGGAACGGGCTCATACGTAAGACCTCACTGACAGTGAGGCAGATGATGATGACCAGACAGGCCAGGAACACGGAAACGAAGAACTCCAGTGTAGGATTGGAATGCTCCACAAAAAAATCACCTATGAAGGAGATATTCCTAGGCAAGAAGAAATAATGTAAGAGATAGACATCAAGCGTTCTACGCCCGATGAATTGCAAGTTCTTTCCTACAAAAGTATCTTTCGTGAAGAGGTTCTCATGCTTTCGGAAAAAAGTCAGGACTACCATGATACCCAATGCGCCATAGAGTAGAAAGACAACTGTATTGGTATGTGGTAGCCCCAGCAGCTGTTCCTTGAACATGATCATGGCCAGGAAGGCCAGTAGAACCAAAGCCATGATATATTTGTTGTCCATTGCCCGGTTGAACTTGTCGTAATACTTCTTGACCAGTGTCCCGAAGCAGAAGAAGATATAATACCGCAAATTAAAGATACCCAGATAATCGTACCAATCGTTTACCAACTGACTATCATATTTCCTAGGAGAGGACAAGCCATAGACAACGAAGGCAATGAGTAACACAAGCAGATCCTCCTTGATACCCTTGTCCTGGAAAGGATAAAGGACCATGGTCAACGTATAGATGAGGAAGAACTCAAACAGAGCTAAGGTGAACCAATAGCCTTCCTTGGCTACATTCAATGACTCCTTAGCCAGGTGTCCATCCTTGAAGAACCAGATGAAAAGGAGAAAGAAAAACAAAGTGGGGATAATCTGCACCATGAATTTCTTGGGAAGAAAATCCTTGATAAAGTTCCAGTCCCAAACTCTTCCTGCTTTATACAGCACCCAACCACTGATGAAGAAGAACAGCGGCATACGGAAATTCACAAAGACCGAATTGAAACTTACCATATTCTCTACTGCGTTCTGTCCATAACCATAGGCACAGATATGAGAATAGACCACGAGTATCATGGTGAAGCCACGCATGGCATCGATGTACTCGATCCTCTTTTTCTTTTCCGGCAATTGAACAACAGGTTCCATCTTCTTATTTCGTTTTCTGAGACTTTACACCAAACAACCGATGCTCTAGGAACGGACTCATTCGCAAAACCTCACTGACCGTGAGACAAACGATGATGACCAGACAAGCCAGGAACACGGAAACAAAGAATTCCAGAACGGGGTTAGGATTCTCTTTAAAGAAGGCTCCCACCATTTCCAAGTGCCGAGGTAAGAACAAATAATGTAGCAGGTACACATCCAAGGTACGACGCCCAATGAACTGCAGATAGCGGCCAAGGACCGTCTGGCTGGATACCCGATTTTCATGCTTACGGAAGAAAGTCAGCACCACCATAATCCCCAACGTTCCATAGACTACAAACACAAAAGTAATGGCATGCAGATGATACAACAGAGGACCAGAAAACATAATCATGCCCAAGAGAGACATTAAGACCAGAGCCATAACATATTTATTGTCCATCAGCCGACAGAACCCCTCGTAGTATTTTTTGATGAAAGTTCCCAGGCAGAAGAACACATAATACCGCAGGTAATTGATTCCCAGATAGTGATAGACATCGGCCACCACAGGGTTACTATGCTCCCGGAATGAACTGAAGAAATACACGACAGACGCCACCACAATGACAACCAGATCCTCCTTGATGCCCTGATTCTTAAAAGGGTTCAGGAACATGGTAGCTGCATAGATAAGGAAAAACTCAAAAAGAGTCAGGGTAAACCAGTAGCCCGACTTGGAAGGTCCTAAAGCTTCCTTTGTGATGTGCATATCCCTGAAGAAATAGATAAAAATCAGGAAAAAGAACACCGTAGGAATAATCTGCACCATGAATTTCTTCGGGAGGAAATCCTTGATGAAGTTCCAGTCCCAAGATCTTCCAACCTTATAGAGTACCCAACCACTGATGAAAAAGAACAGCGGCATACGGAAATTCACAAAGAAAGAATTAAACGAGGTTATGGAATCATCACCATATCCAAAGAATATAATATGAGAATAGACTACAAGAATCATGGTGAAACCACGCATGGCATCGATGTATTCTATTCTCTTTTTCTTTTCCGGCAACTGGGCTGTTTGCTCCATGTTCATTTTATCTTAGCCTGTTTTATTCAGTTTTTTTAGGAGGAACCACACTTTCCTGAGGAATAGTGTATTTTCGTCCACTGGTATCGACCACTTTAACCTTCCGGCCTTTACGACCGGTTACCGTACCCATGAATGGCAAATCCTGCAGATTGGACAAGAAGAATCCCACCTTATCGCCAGTCTGGAGACTTTCCACAAAGTTTCTCATATAACCAGAGAGTTCCTGCTGTTTCCCCTCTACAGAACATATAAGTTGCTCCAACTCCTTGTTGGACAGGCTTACCGGTTCATAGCGACGGCTCCAGACGATGGATACACGGGCATAAGGACTACGGACCCGTGCACACTGCACATCGGCCAACGTGGTGTATACAAAGAAATAATGCTTAGGCAACGGGCTGCCCGGCTGATAGTAATAACGCACCTGAGAAATACCCTGGGGGAAAGCCATACCACTTTCAAAAGGAGTAAGCCCCAGTTCCTCCGTGATGATACCCTCCTTCACTTTGGCACGAACTGAAAGTCGGAACGCATGCTGCAAATGCCGGATATTCTTGGCCAGAATGAGGTACCAAGAAGCGTTAGTGTCCATTTTCAGCTTCAAGCTCTCATATTCCACCCGAGTGTAAGGTTTCAGGTCGGCAGGGGGCAACAAGAGAAGCAAATTCAGGTTGGGCAAAGAAGTTTGAGGGGTAAACTTACGAAGGTTAGCACGATCAGAGACCACACTACCCTTCAACCCACGCAAAAGACCCCGAAGCACCTCCTGCGACTTGGTCTCTACCACTTTTTCAGCAGGACTACTCAAAGGCCGGACATTACGGAATACAGGATAACGGTCCGTGACATGCAAGAGAATAAGCAACTGATCCAAGCCACCTTCAGGCAGAGAAATACAGTCGTATGGCCCACTCCCGGAGAGCCTACGCCTTTTGAAAGGCATACCCTCGGCTGTCATTTCCAGCATTTCTTCTTCGGTGCAATGAACCAAGACACAGTCCATATAGCCACGAGCAGTCAGTTCATCAATAATGAATTTGTTCGTATGCCAAAGCTCCGTACAAGCCCTTATTTCAAAACAAGAATGGCGAGGAAGAGAATCTTTCCCTGCCTCGCCATTTCTATCTAATTTCTGTAATAAATACCAGTTCATGCTGAAGGGGATTCAATTTAAATGCAAATATACCATTTAAATTTTTATTCCCCTAATTTCTCTTCTTTTTTTGTCTTTCCGTTAAGCAAACCTTTCTTTTAGGACCAGCCCGATGAACTTGGCATTACCGATGATATAGCGTCGCCACATTCGGGAAGGTTCCAGCAAAAGTCGGTAGAGCCATTCCATGTAGAGGTCCTGCCAGATTTTAGGAGCCCGTTTAGCTGTTCCTGCAAAGAAATCGAACACAGCCCCAATGGACCCACAATGGCAATGGATATCCAGCAGGTTCCACTGAGAGTAAACCCATTTTTCTTGTTTAGGCGCTGTCATCCCAATCCACAACAAATCCGGATTAGCCTGATTGATGGCCTGGATGATGTTCCGATTGTCCTCCTCACTAAACTCTGGCTTATACGGAGGAGAATACGTTTCCACTTTCAGGTTAGGATAAACCTCTGCCGCTTTTTCCCGGATGAGGGACAGGACCTTCTCTGAAGAACCCATGAACATGACCACACCACCTTTCCGGTTCAGCCGGTCCATTTCATATTCAAACAAGTCCCATCCTGCCGTACGTTCCACTGGCCGATCCTTCATGTTCAAGAACCTGCAAGCTCCCACGATGCTCCACCCATCGGGTATAAGCACATCACACTTCGTGAGGGACTCAGCAAACAACGGATCCACCTGTGCTTTGGTAAAGCTATAAGCATTGACCGTGTTTATGAGCAACTTACCTTCTGGAAGAGTCTCAAGATCTCTCCTCTGTTTCAACAACTTGAGATCCCGAATCCGCATAAGTTTACTTGAACAAGTTGATCACAGTTAGCACGAAAGACAATGCAGAAGCCCAGAAACCGATGGTCTGCATGTTGTTACCATTAACCGTACTTTCACGCAAACGCTTTGGGTTAGGCTCCACATAGACCAAGTCGTCCTGCTGCAACCTATAGACAGGGCTATTATACAGACTATAGCTATCCAGCAAGTTGACACGGTAGCTCTTCATCTCATCACCTTCCTTACGCATGACCAGTACATTGGTACGAAGACCATTGATGGTCAAGTCGCCAGCTTCAGTGATAGCCTCCACAAGGGTTACATGGTCTTTTGTAATTTCATAACGGCCCGGTTTCTTTACTTCACCAAGCACATTATAACCCATATTCCGGTAATCGACCAAGACCACTGAATTATTGACCAACCTGCGGTTTTCCAGCTCCTTTTCAATATACTCAGCTACTTCCTCACGAGTCTTACCAGCAACCCGGATACGCCCCAATTCAGGGAAGTCAATCTCACCCTTACTATCCACTGTATATGCACGACCCGTAGTAGAATTGGTCAATGCATTGTTTCCACTGGTGAGGGTAAAGAGCTGGCTGATTTCTGAATCACGAGTCTTGACAAAGATAGTCAGTTTATCTTCAGGCCGGAAGACGATTTTCTGTTCAGGAGCCATCTTTATCGTTTTCAAGGAATCAATATCCTGGAAATAGACCAAGTCGGTAGGAGTAGTACATCCAGCCAAGAAAGCCAGCACCACACCCAATAATGAAGTCAGGAATAATTTTCTCATCATTCTTATGTTTAAATCTTATTATAAAGCATCAACTCTCGCTGGTATAATGTGAACCATAGCCATAATGATATCCATAGCGGTAACCATACTTGCTATACCCATACTTACCATAAGAATCGTCCGTTCCATTGAGCAGCAAGGCCATATTACCAAACTTCTTATTGTCGTAGAACTTATCGATTTCTGGAAGCATATTACGTTGCAGCAGACCGGCACGAACCATGAAGATAGTCTTATCGGCATACTTAGCCACGATGCTTGCATCGGCCACGATTTCAACTGGTGGACAGTCTAGGAAGATTAAGTCGTATTCCTTCTTCAGTTCTTCCAGCATGACACCAAGCCGCTCACTATAGAGCAACTCTGTAGGATTAGGAGGAATAGAACCTACTGGAAGGACATCCAAGCCATTAACCAGTGAACTCTTTACAATGAGATTATCGTATGAGTCTACCCGCTTTGCCAAATAATCAGCCAGACCGCGATGTGGCTTGTTCACATACTTACTCAAGCTACGCTTACGGAAGTCGAGGTCGACAGCCAGCACCTTACGATCCTTAATGGCAAAGCTGGCAGCCAGGTTCAAAGTAACGAAAGTCTTACCACTACCTGCATTGGCACTGGTAATCATGACAATCTGATGTTCATTTTCACCCTGCATGAACTCCATGTTACTACGAACCACACGGAATGCCTCGTTAATCTGGTTACGGCTACCCTCTTTCACATAAAGTTTCAGGTTCTTGTCGCTCTGACGGTCGCTCTTCTTCCAGAAACCCAGTCGCATGAGAAATTTAGACATCACAGGGTCATTCTTGAAGAAATTGCCCAGACCACCAGAAGAAATCAATCTTCTTAAGAAGCCTCTCTTCTCCTGCTGTACGAATGGAATCTCACCCAAAAATGGAGTCTGCATGTGCTCCAAGTCCTTACGACCACGCACAGTGGTATTCAACAGTTCCAACAGGATGATGACAACCAACGGAATGAGAAGACCGACAACCAAGTAAATGGTATAAATCTGCTTGCTATTTGGAGCAATGGCAGTATTACTACCAGTAGGAGGATTCAACAAACGAGTGTTGTATGCTGTAAATGCACGGCTCAGCTCATTCTCCTCACGTTTCTGGAGCAGGTAAGTATAAAGAGCCTGCTTTACAGCCTGCTGACGCTCTACAGAGAGCAGATACTTTTCCTGTTCAGGGTTAGTAGCCATCTTAGAAGTAGCCTTAGACTCTGTGGACTGAGTAGTCCTCAACTGCGTATTGAAAGCAATTATCTGGTTGTCGATGGAAGACATCAGCACAGCTCTCATTTCAGCCAACTGAGCATCACGTTCCTTTACCAGAGGGTTCTCCTCGGATGAGTTGGACACCAAAGTCTTACGCTCCAGCACCATATCGTTATAGCTACGAATCTGGTTCTCAATGCTAGAGCTACCAATATCGGAAACAGCAGGAATCAGACGGTTCGGATCATCGTTGGTCTGGAGGTAATCCTTCAGGAAACGGACCATGGACAACTGATTGTTCAGCTCAATAGACTTCTGGTTAGCCGCAGCAGCCAAAGACATATTCTGACCGATGCTACCAGAAAGGTTAGGAATCAAGTTCTGGCTCTTGTAGCTGGAGATATCGCTATCCACGCTACCCAGCTCCTTCTCGATGACTGCCAGACGCTCAGAGATGAACTCATTGGTACTGGTAGCAATCTGGTTCTTATCGTTCACCCAGTACTCACTGTACACGGTGATGACCATGTTCAAGAAATCCTCGGCACGCTCGATAGACACATCAGAGCAAGAAAGGTCGATGACAGAAGCACTCTCCTCACGCTGTGCAATAGCCAGTTTCTTACTATAGAGAGCTGCTGTACTAGAGAGCATACTATGCACTACCTGAATTTCCACATCAGAAGCCTTATGATTATCGGTCAGGATTACCAAAACCTTTCCAATAGGAGTTTCCAGATGCTCATTCAGCTTACCCTTAACCGTTTTATTGCCACCTTTACTAAAATCCTTCAAGGTAAGAGAGCCATCCTTCTTCAAGCTGACGGTCAGGCTAGCTACAGCCTCATCGGCCACATCCTCCATAATCACCTCGATAGGAAGGTTCCATCCATACAAAGTCTGACGGTGGAAACGACCATCCTTACTGTAGTTCATATTCAGCTTCAGGCGCTTTACCACGTCATTAACCACCTGAGGGGTCTTCATGGCAATGATTTCATTGGAAACCGTGCTAGTACTTTTGAAAAGACCCAGGTTGTTATTTGACAATGAATTAGAAGAAGATGACTCTTCCTTGATCATGATAGTGGCAGAACGAGAATAGACATTCTCCTGGCTTTTCACATTAAAAAAGGCCAAAGCAAAAGCGATAGCCGCACAAATGACGAACCAATACCAATTTGAGAGGCAACGCATGAGAATGTTGATGATATCCAAGCCTTCATCCTCTTCTTCCTGTTGGTTCTGAGGCGCTTGTTGCATAATCACAACATTGTTAGGATTAAACTTGTTTTCTTCCATTAATTATATTTTTAAATTTGGTTGCAAAAGTAGCTAATTTTTCCGAACTATACAATAATGTTACAAATTCATTTTCGATTTCATTTGCCCGTATGCTTTTTCCATGGAATAGGCTGAAAATCTCGGGGCTTTCAGTTCTTTTAAAGCCTGACACCAATCTTCAACAGAGTCCACTACATTAAAGCCTGCCACACGCTCCATATCATGATAAGGATTTCGGGTAATCACTAACGGCTTTCCTAGTCCCTCAGCATCGGCAATAGTGGAGAGTCCTACACAGTAGTGAATTTTCTCTTTCCGCAAAGGACATACAAGGGCACGGGCATGAGCCATAGCCTCCAGCATCTGGGGATAGACCTCACCCGAATTTTCCGTGATGACCACCTCTATATTCGGAATATCCCGACACTTTTCAGGCAAGTTCTCATAATTGGCACCGGCATGTTTCCTACTAGTCAGGATTTTTAGAGGCAAGCCCGTTTTCTGGAACACCTCTATGAGCAACTTAAAATCACGGTTCTCCTTACCCGTGCTCACGAAGTAGCCTTGATCGTCCGTCTTTACCTGCTTGAAGAAAGTCCTATCAGGCCCCCATCCCGGAACGGAGCATCTGCCAGAAGAGGCTAACCCGTTTCTTACCGTCTGTTCCAGCGTTAGTTCAGACAAGAAGAATAGATGCCTACATCCGGAAAGTAGGAAACGGTATAAATAAGATTTTATACCCTTTTTCACCTTCGGTTCATGATGAAGGTAGGCATAAACCGGAGTGCTGCATAAATGAAGAGCAGACAACAGCAGCAGCCCTTTGTGACTATGAAGATTCAGGTTGGGTATGAAGACTAAATCGGGTTTATACCTCCTGAGAAGAGACACATCGTGCCAGAAAGACTTTCTCTCCTTTTCCCAAATAACCCGATGGCCTTCCTTCTCCATCTCTACTGCTCCATAGAGCCAATGAGACGGGACCAGACCCTGCACATACTGGTCATGGGTCTCCGGAGTTCCAATATAGAGTATCTTCTTCGCCATATCTTATTTATCGGCCAAAGCCAAGGCATCACGGAAGAAAGCCAGGGATTTTTGCCGATATTCGGTAAGTTTCTGATCCACTTTATCGTAATCAATTTCTGCATGAACTGGATTTATATCATTACGATAAATACGACTGCTTAACCCAAAGGTATTCAGCAGACTATCAATCCTAGAATGGGTAGAATTACCCGCAGTAGGTTTCGTACGATAAAACGTAATGAACCGACGATGCATCAAGATAGAAAACACGGTACCATGGAAAGAATCCGTACAAACATAAGCAGCACCACGGATCAGGTTTACAAAATCACAAGCATTGACATCGTATGGAGCATAATCACCCAAAGTTTCATCGGCTGGGACATATTCATCCATATGCCTCATGATAACGATTTTCAAGCCCGTTTTTTCAGCCAATTTTTTAGCCTCCTGACGAATATCCTCGCGCGTGCCCAAGAAATAACAGAAAATATATGGCTCAGCCGGAGCCTGTTTTTCAGACCTGGATGCAAACTCCAACCACTGCTCCCTAGTAAGCAACATGGTAGGATCTGCCACAACCTCAGCCTTTCTGGAAGAAAGAGATTCCACAATTTCCTTTGCTTTTTGTTCTCGGACACTAATCCTGTCCAAACGCTCCAGATAACGCTTTGTTCCCCTTTTCTGAATGGCTGGAATGCTAGAAACGCCATAGCTAGCTGCGTAAGAGAACTTAGGCACTGAATCGTCCACAAAATTCAAGTTCCAATAATTGCTGTAGAACCCATAAGGACGCCACACCTGGTCACTTCCAACGAAGCATGCATCATATTCCCGGCTGCCTGCACAAAGCGCCTTATACCCCGTATAAACCTTAAAGAGAGGGACAAACTCCTTTTTCTTGAACGCATTCGTAGCCTCTTTCCGGATGAGCTGATTGGGCCAATAATCCGGATATTTCTTCCGGTTTGCCTTACGCTTCCTACGGTTTTGGAGAATTTCCAATCCCCCACTGAGCAGAAGACCGGGACCGATTTTTATCCAATCCCACCAGCTCCGTTGTTTTCTATATTTGATAAGTGTCAAATCATATCCAAGGTCTTGTACCGTCTTAATGGTAGCATAAGCCTGAAGACACGAACCATAGTTGGTATGGCCCAAATCGGATACGATGACACCTCCTATTTTTTTCTTCATTTCAGTCAATTTTGAATCAACGTTTTGCAGCTTTCCCCTTGAAGAGCTTGATGGCCCACCACATCCATTTGTGAGAGCCAATAAACCTTTGAGCTCCCGTATGCAGATAAGAGACAAGCCACTTGCCAGTCTTACCTTTATGAGGCAGATCGTCGTAGACGGGCACTTTCTTACCCCGTTTTCTATCGAAACGGACAAAAGCTGCATTTCTTCCTTTCTTGACACGAGCCATGATCTGCCCTTTATTGACAAGGGAAACAGGGATTTCATCCAAAGTGATTACCCCCTCAGCCTTGGCCTGAGTCAACCAGTCCAGACATTGTTTAGTTCGGACCACCAGTGAGTTTACCCCGATGGTATCGGCTATATAAGGATCAATATGGATATCACCGAAACTGACATCACCCAATTCCCCATAATGATCGATGCACAGACAGCAACGATGAGGAACAAAGAAAGAACGCAAGGGTTGGTAAAAATCCTGGAAACGCTCCTCATGGTCTATCCCCTCACCTTTGGCAACCATCTTTCCCAGGCAACCTTTATCCCGATAGGCAAAATAGGTCAGTTTACCGGAGTCAATTTTCCTTTCACGGAAAACATATTCCGTGAGGTAGAAAGAACGTCCAGATGAGCAATAAATAGCGAAATAAGCAGCGATCTTCTCCCTGAACCTCCGGTCGAGTTTCTCATATTTCCGGAAACCTTCAATGTGACAAGGCAATCCCACAATCACGTAGCGAGAACCCGGAGCTTGCTTTATTTCTGCAATAGCCATGTTCAAGGTCACCGGAGCATATTTGGAACTTCGTGCCTTCAAAATATCTTCAGGAGTAGTAGCCAGATAAGAACGCACCAACAAAGGAGCATTCTTATCAAAAGAAGTGACAAAAGCCCCATCGATATAATGCTTATCAAGCAGCCATACCAACATCTGGCTCACCATGCCCCCAGAAGCACTATGGAAACGGATTTCATAGTCGTTGCTATGACCCGTAAAGCACTTCAAGAAAGAACCCACAAATTTATCCGACTGAGTGCCTTCATCCTGGAAAACCTGCTGGGCCATCCCCTTCAGATCCACCCCTACACCAGGACAACTGTCGTAACAACGGTGACAACCTGAATTATTCTTACAGGCAGCCTCATCCACAACAGGCCGGAAACAACCTTTATCGACCTGGATGGTAATGGCATGAGAAGGACAAGCCCCCTCACAGACCCCACACCCCGTACAAAGGTCGTTCTTAACTGTATAACTTATATTAGGGAGTTGCCTCATCGCTTCAGTTTATAGAGCAGGGCGAAAAATAGCCCCACATGATGCTTCATCATCCATATATACAAACGATCCTCCTTTTTGTACTTATTCCTTACCGGATCCTGATAAAAAGAGGTCAGCATGGGATTCCGGGTCTCTTCAGCCAAATGACTGACTTTCCGGAAGAAAGCCTCATCGCTATAAGAAATATATTTCAGGATGACCTTAAAAATCCTGAGCTGCTGGCTATAATAATGGTTCTTGATTTCAGACCACTCATAATTTTCATCACAAAAAGCCTTCAATTTAGCCAGCAGATTCAAGAGCCTGGTATGTTTAGCCTCCGAATAATTTGTAGAGATGGACTTCGGATTAATGAGATAATTATAGAAAACATCCGGCAAAATCCCTACCCTCTTCACATGAGGCAAGAAAAGTACCAAGAACATGAGATCCTCACTGGCCACATCTCTCTCACTGGGGAATCGGACCCCGCTAGTTAGGAAGATAGATCTGCGGAACAAAGCCATACACGAACTCATTCCTCTAGTGCGACTTTGAGTATCTTCTGGATTACGGCCAATGATATCCTTACGGAAATTCCTCATTTGTGCTTCATCCAGAAAATAACATTCCTTTTTAGGCGACAACGGAAGAAACGTACCATCGGTAGTAACCCTACGAGGTTGAAACCAGCAAATATCCAAATCTTTCTCCTTACACTTATTGTAGGTAGTCTGATAAGCCTCCAATTCAATCCAGTCGTCGGAATCACAGAAAGTCACATACTCACCTGTGGCCACCTCAAGACCCGAATTACGAGCAAAGCCCAATCCCCCATTCTTCTTGTGAATCACTTTGATTCGATGATCCTTTTTGGCCCACTCCTCACACATATGAGGACAAGCATCAGGACTCTCATCATCAACCAGAATAATCTCAATATCCTCAAGAGTCTGGTTCACAATGGATTGAACGCACTTATTCAAGTACTGCTCAACATTATAGACCGGAATGACAACTGATACCTTAGGCATTTTTTATGATATACACTCCAGAAGTTAAATTATTATCGAGTTCTTTTCTTCTAGCCTCAATGGCAGCAAAACAAACACCCCAGAAGAAATACATAGGAAGGAACTTGAAGTACGGGTTATCATTATACCAGCACAACAAGAAAGTAGCGCCTACCGAAACGACGCCCACTCCTGCCCAATACCTGATAAACGGATCCTTATATTTGGAATAAACCTTATAATACCTCCACATGAGCAAGAGGAAACAGATGGCAAACAGGTAAAAACCGACCCAACCTAGCTCCACGAGACAATAAGAGGTAGAGAAATTCCAGAACATGGTAGTTCCATACATCCTAAAGACCTTCGTACCAAAACGAGTGGATTTACTTCCACTACCCAATCCGTATCCAAACACCTTACGGATAGGATCTGTAAGAATGACCTGATCGGTCAACTCGATAGCCGTACCTCTATTGAATCCCTCTTCCGTGAAATTATAAGAGTGCGTAGTTTCCTCACGAAGATATTCCGTGTCGAAAGTCTGCGTTACATATTTCTCTCCATAATATAGCCTCATGACAAACTGCATGGCTGGAATGAGGAAGAAGAAAGCCAGCACCAATACCACGATGTGCATGAGAGAAAACTTCTTGTTCATGACATATCCACCATAGAAGGTTAATGGGAACAAGAAGTACATCATCTTGATCTCGGCTAAAATGGCTATCATGAACATACAAGCGATATAGATTCCATAACGGGTAGGCCTCATCTTACCTTGGAAGAAATCGGCAGTAGACATCATCATGACCAATAAAGCATGCAGCATGAGTACACCATTTCCGGAGAAAGTACCACTCATCCAGTCGCCACGGATACCAGCCACGAACTCCAAGATGCAGACCACTACGTTAATGTCGAAGGCCAGATACATGTATCTCTTGTATTTCTTCACATCCTTCATTTCGAAGCAGCGATAGATAACCCACACCAAGAGGACGTACCTGAGAATCATTCTCAATCCCCACAAGTAGCTCAAGGCAGGCATGAGATTGATAATGGCACCCAAGACTGTGAACAAAAACAAGAAAGAGATAGCGAAAGACAACACCCCACCCAAGTACTTATTCAAAGACGTCTTGGCACCCGACTTTTTCTGGCTAACCCTAAATGCCACATAGAAAATCAGCAAATCGGGGATTAAAGTCATCAACTCATGGTCAAATATATAGTTTTGGACAAATCCTATATAAATGAGCCAGTTCAAGACAAATAACAGTATTTTTCTATTTTGTTTCATAACTTATCTCTTTAATCCTAAATATCTTTTAAGTTTACGACTCCAATACCCCTTCTTCATTTTAAGCTTATCGGTCCAGGACATCCAAGATGAAGAATAATGATGAATGGTATAGGTATGATCTGTTATTTCAAGTTTACTACTCAAGAATTCAATGGGACAGAAATAATCCCAAGGATAGATAGTGACATCGGCCACCTTATACGGTTCATCCGAGGTATGCCTCAAACCATATTTCTTCAACACTCTGCTGGTGATAGGCACTATGGGAATCTGCTCCACATGCCCATCCGGGAATACATAGTGAGTATTCTCATAGAAGGCCATAATTTCCCGGAGCAGGACATTCTTTGGCTCCACCGCAAATCCTAAGCCTAAGGCAACCATATCCGCTGCTGAAGGATTATTCTGATGTTTCTCGATACCCATCCAAGGTCCTTTCTCCATTAAATCATCCATGGGACGGATGACCTCCACATCGGTGTCAAAGTAGACTCCCCCATGTTCATAAAGAACCTTCAGCCGAGCATAATCACTCACATAAGCAAACTTTCCTACTTCATAGGCCTCTTTAACAAAAGGAATGCAGTTCACATCAAAGTTGCTCTCATTCCATTCCACAATCTGATAATCCGGAAGATATTTCCTCCAACTATCCATATAGGTCTTATACTCTTCTGGAATAGGCTTTCCTCCGAACCAACAGTAATGAATTGTCTTAGGAATCATCTGGCTACCCTCTAAACTTCTTTATAAAACGACCTAACACCTTTTGCTGGACCAACTTACGAGATTCTTTATTCAAGGCGAAGAAATACATAATCACGACTGTACAGAAGACAGATACACAACCTACCACGATAAATCTCATCCAACCTTCGGGCAGCTGCTCACGAACAAAATATGGAATAATGCAAGAAACACCCACCAATATCAGATTCTTCAAGAAGACGGTAGACACATATTTATGCCAAGGAAAATCCGCATATTTCGTCAGGATATACAAATCGACAAACAGCCTTAGTAGACAAGGAACCATACCCACCCAATACACTGCCACCGGAGACCATCCCAAGGCAAGTACTAGAAATACCAGTGGCAAGTCGGTCAACATAATGGGTGCCATGTACATGGTTATCTGCTTGACCCGGCCAATAGCCACATTTCCTTTCAGAACCATGGAGTTACTATACGTGATGAAACACACCAAGATAGAAATCTTCACGAATTCCGGAGTATATTCCGGTATAGTTCCAAGCCAAAGCCTCAAGACAAAATCCAACTCCATCCAAATAGGTACCGCCACGATGGCAAGCAGGAAGAGAGTCATTTGAGTGACATTGAAAATAAGCCGCTCAAAATGATCCTTATCTCCGGCTGCATAAAACTTGGCCAACTGCGGTTCAGCAGCCACGACAAACCCCAAGACAAACTGCGACACCGTACTAGTAACCGTAGTGGCAATTCCACGAGAAGCATTGACCGCAGTAGAAAAAAACATATTCAGCATGAGTGTAATACCCTGGGAATTCACAATGGTAGTTACATTACCCAGACTATCCCATCCCGAGAAATTAACCATCTCTTTAAAAAGAGGTTTATCCAAACTGAATCTAAACGATTTACACTCATCGAATGAACGGACACAATAGATTCTGTAGATCATGCGGCCCAACAAAGAGATGCCAAGTTTCAATGCTGCATAAACGACCAGCTTATCGAACGGTAGATAGACCAACAGAAACAGAATCAAAATTTTTCCCACCACATCGAATATACTCATGAAAGCATAGACATTGAAATGCTCATGAGCGGTAACCACTGCCGTATAAGGCGTCTGCGTGATAGAAATAATGACATTCAGCACAGAAAACTGGAACACCCAGTTGGCAGCCCACATTCTTTCCGGAGCGATATTCAAGGTGGTGTTTAATAGCCATAGACCCAGCGTCTCCAAGAAGAACACGACGACTGCGGCAATGACGATATGCATGACCAATGACGTATCGAATGTCTTCTTGATAAGAGACGGGTCTCCCTTGCCAATAGCCAACGCTAGGAAGCGACGGGTAGCACTCTGTAACACATTGTTCAACACTGTGAACAGGGCCACAAAACCTCCTACCACATTGTAGATACCATAATCGTCGACACCCAGCTTCTCCAGCACGATACGCGTGGAGATAAACGCCAAGGCCATAATAACGATATGGCGGATATATAGATATACCGTGTTCTTAAGAATTCGCTTATTGCTCTCTTCCATTATTTCCAATATGCAACAAATGAATGTGGAGGCTTCTGCTTGTCCTTTGGAGGCAGTTCCATGTAATTCCCATAAAGATTACTCAGATAAGTATCATACTCCTTAATGCACATATAGGTTCTATCCTCGAAAGGTAAATCTATATAAGAGGCAAATATATCTTGCAACATGTGTTCCTTTTTACCATATGCACCCATGATAGCTCCAGCATATCTGGAAGTTTCAAAGTTGTGACTCATGTGCAACTTTTGGAGCTCCTCCACACATTTCTGGCGAGAAGGATAGAATAGATGCTTCAGCCAATATTTAACGTGCAGGAAAGTCTTGTTTCCCTTGTTGTAAAGAAGATATTTACCATGTCTATATTCATAGATTTTCTGCAAAGATTTCCGATAATAGTTCTGTTTTGCACAATAATCATCCATTTCTTCAGCAGCAGGAAGACCATCCACCGGGAACAAGTCGACAAACACCCCATTCTTGGCATAAAATTCCTCCAAGACCGTACGGTCGTCATAGACCTTGGCAAAAGGAATAACCATGTCCGGGTCATTGTAAAGTGTCTGGACTTTGGCATGTTCATCCTTAAACTCTCTAAGAAAGACCTCATAATCTGGACGAGGCATCATGATATCCACATCATCGTCCCAAGGGATAAACCCTTTGTGACGGACAGCCCCCAAGAGTGTTCCTCCGCTGAGCGAATAACGTAACCCCCTCGCTCTGCAAAAAGAATCTATCTTATCTGCCAGTCCGAGCTGTATTTGACGTAATTCATCAAAAGTAATATTTCTTTTCATAATCAAGATTTCAAATAAGCAATGAGCCGCTCGAATATCCGATGCAATGGATATTCCGGCTCCCAGCCCAAGTTCCTCAGTTTCTGAGCGGATAGTCTCTGCTTGGTGGCTGGAGCATAACCCATACTACCATTCAGTTCCACTCTTATCTGGATGGCTGGATTAAAATGCTGTTTCAAGTATTCCGCCATTCCCCTGGCTGAAATATAAGTTTCTTCATTGGCCACATTGTAACTCTCTCCAGGATTTCCCTTCAACAGAATAAATAAAATGGCCGATATACAATCCATGAGATAACAATAAGGACGCGCAGACTCCCCTGTGGTGTGTAAAACTATATCCTGTCCTTGCGCTACCAATCGGGCAAACTGAGCAATAACCCGGTTGTCATCCCTGGATATGCCTGCACCGGTGGTTTGGGTAAGCCGGGCCACTTTAGCCGGTACTCCATACTCAGCAGCATACAGGCAACAAAGATTTTCTACTGCACGTTTTGCCATGGGATATGAACTGCGCACACTCATGGGGTCCAAATATCCTTGAACCTGCTCATTTATCATTTCAGAATCGTCCAGGATTTCCCCATAGACCTCAAGAGAAGACAGGTAGACAAAACTTTTTACAGGATTTTTCCTAGCGTACTCCAACAAAGCCTGTGAGCTATTCAGGATAAAATCAAAGGTTTCCACCGGCTTCTCTACAAAAAACCGACTAGCTGTGGGAGCCGCACAATGAACAATATAATCAACCTTTCCGATTATATTCTCATTGTATGTCGTCAAAGGGCATTCAATCAGTTCTAGCTGACCCAGATTATCCTTGAACAACTGTTCTGCCTTCTCCTTATTTCGAACAGGTGCTACAATATGCACATTCCTATCAATAGCCAATAAGCAATGAACAAGGGAAGAACCTATCAAACCCGTAGCTCCTGTAATCAGGAACTTACAATCCTTTAACTCATCTTTCAGAGTAAAAGACTGTACAAACGTCTCAATATCTTGTTGCTGAATGATATTCATCAAAATCCAAAAATCTGTTGGTTTTCATGCACCTGAACCATAGCACGGAAGATAAAGAAGTCGGATGGAGTTGTAATCTTGATATTCTCCATCGGCCCGATAATCGTATTCAAACGGTAGCCATAATGACTCATCATGGTACAGGAATCGATAAAATCATGCCTATTCTCAGAACGTGCCTTCTCATGAGCATCCAATACATCCTTAAGCAAGAAAGACTGTGGTGCACGGGCTATTAGAGAATCCTTGCGGGAAGGAATTTGTAAAGTTCCATCTTCTTGCGTTACTACAAAAGTTTCCGTAGCTGGTACGCAGGTGATACAATTTCCCTTCTCCATCACAGTTTCAATATTATCAGAAATAGTCTGTTCTGTTATCAAAGGACGAACACCGTCATGAATCAGTACTGCGGCCTCATCACCTTGCATCCTAGCCCAACGATCGGCAGCACATAATCCATGGTAAATAGAATCCTGTCCCGTCTCACCTCCAGGTACGATATCAACCACCTTGTTGATCTCAAATTTACGAAGCATCTTCTTCAAGAACGGAATCCAAGACTCAATGCAAGCCACACAAATCGCATCGATATCCGGGTGGTTGTCGAACAATTCTAACGTATAAATGATAACCGGTTTCCCATTCAGTTCCAAAAACTGCTTGGGACGACTCACCGTATTCATGCGGCTTCCAGAACCACCTGCGAATATGACTGCAATATTTTTCATAAAAGTTCCTCCCATTTATTAATGGTATTTCTCATGCTGAACCTAGAAGCATTTCGTAGTGCATTTTGAGCCAAGCTATGCCACAATGCATCATCGGCCATAAGGCTCAAAATCTTGTTTTCAAAAGTTCTGATATCCTTGTCAGGGGCTAAATATCCATCTACCCCATCCTGGATAATCTCATGGAAAACAGGGGATGAATCCATTGCAACCGGAACAACTCCTCTTTGCAGTGACTCAGTCAATGTGAGCCCCCAACCTTCTGCAGAAGATGTCATCAGATAGATCTTAGCTTCTCTATAATAAGGTTCAGGATTCTGCTGACCGCAAAACTCCACCCTCTGGAGCTCATATTGCTGGACATACTTCTTATATTGATTCAGTGAAGGACCATCGCCAACCAGTTTCAAGGTCCAAGTATCTGCCAGACTAGATTTTACAAGCCTTTTCCATGTTTTCAAGACCAAAGAGATTCTCTTATAATACTCATCCATACGAGCTACTACCAACAATACATTTTTTTTGGCAGCAAGAATAGACTCATCAGAGATGTCTGGAAAAGTAAGCGGATTATTTATAACCTTTATTTTTTCGTAAGAAGGTAATTGCATTACCTTTTCCAGATAAGGCATGTGAGTCTGGGAAAGGATGACGAAATAATCACTCTTCTCATAGAGCCACTTATAGAGAGCACCAGCCTTCTGATCTTCCTTTTTCCTGTAGTAGCTACCGAACAAGGACAGTTTTAAGATGGTGATCCAATCCTGGGTACTCTTATTCCTCTTGGACTGGAATAAATGAAGAAGTCCTGGAGATTTGGGGTCAAAATGAAGACAGGTGATTAATCTGCCTCCTTGACTATGCCACTCTTTTCCTCCCTTAGCCAGAAAGACGTTCAACAATTTCTTTGAAAGGGCATCCTGGTTGATGACAACATCGACCATCTTTTCCTTTAAGAATGTAGAAAGGTCATGAACAGGATTATCCTGAAAAGACATTTCTGAGGTTTTGGAATCGATAACCAGCATACCCAGACAATGATGCCCAGGATCTGATAAACCCTTCATGATTAAAGAAGTTATCCTTTCTGTGCCTCCTGCCTCTGGATTTAAGGGCCGATTATAGATCCAAAGTATGTTCTTCATGAACAGATTTATTCCAATTCCTTTATACGCAGCAAATCATTCGCCCGCATCTTATCTATAATAGGTATCAAGACATCCACAGGCTGATGGATAAGATCACTGATGCCTATCAAGTCGTTCTTGCCATCCGCATAAGCCAGCAGGTCTACTGTAGCCTTCACTGCATTATATGAACCCTTTTGGCTGATAGTAGGATAAAGTCCCCTTTTGCCCAGCTGAGGTTCCCCACAGCAAGTAAGGACATAATGATAATTATACTCCAGAGCATTGATGACCTTTACCATCATTTCATAGGTTCCATTCAGACCTTCAGGAGAAATAAGACTCATATCATCGGCTGAAGTATGGTATTCCGGATAGACATGATATTTAGTTCGGCAAACTCCACAAACTGGCAGATTCACGCCAGGAGAACCATACTGACGCTCGTCGGAACCTCTTTCCAAGAATGAATAAGTCTTATATGCCGGATAATGGAAACGAAGGACGTTTCTCAGTACACGATCGGTTAAGGTATCTGCATAACGGGACTCTATGATAGAATAATCCCGGTTGTCCCCTACACAAGTCAGCACAAAACAAGCTTTCACATGTGCCTTCAATTCCTCCAAATGCTGGGAACAGTAAGTAATGGAGCCTATGGTCTCAGGAATAAATACAAACCGGTAGGTATATCTCCTTTTAGGTAGAGACTGGATATACTTAATCAATTCCAACTGTACAACAGGGCCAGACAATTCATTGTTGGCCATGGATGGATGGCAAAGGTAAGTAGACAGCAATACCTCATCGTCACTCTCGCCTTTAATCACCAAATCGCCATACGTAAGACTACCCTCATCCAGAGTGCTGTCTATCACCACATGGTATTCAGCCTCATTCAAGGTCTTCTTATGATTTTCACTTACACAGAAGCCCCATCTTTCTTTATAATAAGACGTCACATATGGAATCCAGTCGGGCTGATCAGGCTGAGTATAAAGATGTTCAAACAGTTCATCCCTAGAGACCCATTTATCTACAGGAACGGAATAACCTAAGACATGGAGATTTGTTTTTTTGAAGTCGATAACCTTTTCTCCATCTTTTGTCTCCACATAAGCATCTCTGATATTCCATTCTTTTGGGACTGTCCAATCAAAGACCTGAGTTCCACTAGGAACCTCATGCATCTGAATGTCAGGTACTATATTTTTCAACATCTGAAGCGACTTGCGAAACCCATTCCCTGTAATGCTTCTACAAATAGGGAACATGCTGCCAGCCAATTCATACATTGTACGACCGTGATCCTCCATAGTCTTATTTTTTAGTCTTGATATGCTCTATATTCTTATATTTACCTGTACGCTTGTTTATTTCGAATTTCTCCACAAATTCAACCTTCAACTCATACTGAGGGAATCTGTGGTTCCATCTTTCCATAGCTTCCTTATAGACCTCAGCTTCTGAATACTTTGGATTACAGATAAGTTGAAGTGTAATTGGCCCATCATCAATCTGAATGAATTTAAAATGAAGACATTTATCAAAGTCCATAAACATTTCATGAGCCTGATGATGGAAGAACTGCCTTCCATCGGAGAAAGAAAGAATGTCATCCATCCGTCCGATTATAGGGCCAATGTACTTGTTCGGAAAATCAGGGGTAGACAGAATCTCACCATAATCTTTAAGGTTATATCGGATAAATGGAGTCACCTTATTTAACAAACTGGTAATCACAAGGGTTCCAGTTTCTTTTCCATTACGGTCTGTCTTATTAATGAATTCCGGGAGACAAGCATTGGTGAACACCCTGCTCCTACCCGACTTGTTGACATCAAAAGATATAGAAGGAGACTCATTGGCTCCAAACAAATCAATCACAACCGGAGAAACATATTGCTGGAATTTCTTAAATTGAACATCGGAAACATTTTCAGATGTAAAGACCAAATAAGGAATATTCAGTTTTATATCTCTGACAATCAAACGATTTGTGACGATTTCCATAACAGAAGGTGTAGCCCAGATAATTTTGGGCTTTTCCTCCAATATACGATTTATTATATAATCAGGATCTCGATAGATAGAAACAATTTCACGCTGGAAGAAATGACACCATTTTTGCAATTTCCCTATAAATGAAAGGTCTTTCTCAATAGCGAACTTATCATCCTCCTCATAACGTGCAATCATAAAAATCTTTTGGAACGGATTATAATGAGCAGCTCTGACCAACATATAAAATACCCGGACATGACCTGTATATTCTACGAATTTACTATATACGATCATCAGCGGATTTCCAGATGAGCCACTAGTAGAATGTTTATAGTGCTTCTTAGGATTATATGGTTCAGAGATTCTTTGTTCCAAAGGAATACGCCTATATTCATCCTTATCGACAATGGGCACTTTTTCTACATCATCCCATGTCCGGATATCCAAATCCATTACCCCTGCCTTAGTATACAAGTCACGATAAAAAGGATTATTGGCACGAGCGTATTCAAAAACCTCCTTAAATTTACGCAATTGCATTTCTTTGACCTTTTCTACCGGCTGCATGTTCCAGTAGATCAAAGAAATAAAGTACTTAAACAATTTAAATACCAACATAATCTTACCTCCGTTACAATTACCAAATTTTCATAGCCTTGACCCATGGCAAAGGATGCACCTTTTGTGCCTGTAGAATCAATGGAATAGTCAACAACAAATAGACAATACAGAATGCATACGAAATACCTTTGTAACCCAAATAATGAGCAGCTGCGATATTGGCAACAATCATTACGACCATAGTAAACAAAGAATTCATACCGATGAATTTCTGCTGGTTATATTTAATCAAAATAGGTCTTATAAAGCCATAGATACCGTATAACAACCATCCTAAGGTAAACCATGGAATAAATTCACTTGCAGAATAATAATCAGGGGTAGTCATGATCCATAAAACAGGATAAGCCAATAGATTAATAGCCACCGTTCCTAAAATTAAGACTGCTATAAGTACCAACAAAGAACGAGTTATATAAGTCTTGTTCATCTTTTCACCCTTAGAGAGTTGTTGGAAAAAGAAAGGAGACCAAGACATGTTGATGGTATCGGAAAGCAGCTTAACACAGAGGGAAATCTGAAATCCCATGGCATATTTACCCAAAATATCATCACCGAAATATAATCCCATGAAAAACAAGCCGGCCTGTGAAATCATATTCAGCTGAACGGAATTCGGAATCAATGGAATAATCACTTCCCGGATTTCCTTTTGCAGTTTTCGGGAAAAAGTGAAGTGGAGGTATCCCAATTTCTTTAAATAGGCCATCATGATTAAAGCTGAAAACACAAATGCCAGACAGATGGAAGAGAACCTACCCATCCAGCCCCAGAGAAAAATGCAAACTGTAATCAATGAAAGCGTTACATTCATTGTGGTGTTACCAATCTGATGACAGCTAAAATGAAACACTTTACGCATGCACCGGCAAACTGTCAATCCACATGAAAAGACAACCTGAGAAAACGAACCCACTGGAATGAGCAAGAGAAAGATTAAGGGAGCAGAAACATAATTATTTATCAGAGGATAAAAGACAACCAACAAGACTTCTACCAAGACTGCCAAGAATAACGCGGTATAAACACAATTACCCACTAATCTGGCAACATCCTCTTTCTCTTTTTCATAAAAGTATTTCGAAATGACCACAGGAATGGATGCACCAATTATAGCAGTACTGATAGACATATAGAATGTAAACAAAGACAACATTCCATATTCTCCAGTGGATAAATAACGAGTAAGAATAGGAAGAAGAAGAAACGGTAATGCCTGATTGATGATTGTCGTAAGGAAATAACCTTTCGACAAATCTACCAAATTCTGCAACCCTTTCAAATCAACGTTTTTCATTCCTATGCAAATAAGTGGAAATAGCCTCAGTCCAGATAGCAGCACATTCATCCTCAGTCATAGTCAGGCTACCTTTCATATAATTCAAAAAGAAATAAGCCAAATATGACTTCTCCGCCGTAGCAGCCAAATAGGCCAACAATGCATGTTGGTCGAATTTATAGTCTCTAATAAATGAATAAATCCTTTGAGCTGACCCCTCATCAGTTACTTTCAAAACACCTGGATATTTCTCATACCAAGAACAGCCAAACTGAATGACAGGCTTTTTATAGACAGCAGATTCGAAACCAATTGTACCCTTGATTGTAGCCACAGCCTTAGCATGCTGAATTAGTTTGAACGTACTTTCATTTATATCCAAAAGTCTGATTCTTGGATTCTTTTTCAAATCATCATAAAACTCTTTGATACGACAAGTATGGCCTTCCCTCTGTTTCAAATACTGGTGCGGATGTTCCTTTACATAAATCTTATAATCATCTGGAAGGTTCTTCAACAACAAATCTATAGCCAACCGCTGATCGACAAAAATATCTCCAGCTGGATTAGATGTGGCTTCTGGCTGGTAGTGAAGACCAAACAACACGTATGGTTCAGAATAATCCGGTTTTACAGTCAGACTCTTATAATAATTGAGCATCTTCTTCTTGAACCGGCCAGAAACAATATGCATGTAACAATACTTAACCAAGGAGAAATGGGCATTTTCTATCCATTCCTTATTGTTTTTATAATAGACAATAACTCCATGGGTAAGCAAACCTTTCTCACCAAACAATGGCTGGTGAGCATCATTGTCCTTAAAATACCTGAAGAACTGATCTGCCAATCCCCAAAAATGAGCCAGTCTTTTAGAAGTCTTGTTTTCTAACTGCATGAAGTAAGGAGCCCCCTTAGAATAGTCTTCCTGCAACTTCAAATATCGGTCTGATATATCTTTCGGTAGACTCTTCAACAGCACTTCGTCCTCTTCCTGCAACTTCTCCTTAAAGACGGCATCCAGTTTATCTCCAATGGTATAAGGATCATCATTGATGATAAATCTGCCAAGGAAAGAAGTACGTTCAGGCATAATATAAGGTATACCATAATGCTTACAAAGCAGGTACAAGACAAAGTCGGAAACATGATGAGGTATTGTGGCAGAAATCACCATATCTGGTGAAAGGAGCTCAATAGCCGCCATCCAACCACGAACCATATTTCTATAGATACGTTCACGCTCCTGAAAATTAAGGCTATACTGATCATAGTCTATACGATCCATCATTTTAATAGCCTGTAATTCTTCGGAAGCATATTTACGGAGAAAGTCTACATCGATGCAAGTTGTAGCTGCCTTTTCTGCAATCTTATCGGGGAAAATGCCTCTCCAAGATTTTGAATCTTCACTATAAATGATATCAGGAAATGCCTCTGGTACAAGTATGTCGGATTTATCCATGAAAGGATATCCATTCCAATAGACAGGTTTTAACTGCTCTGTTTTCTGCAAATGTTGAGCAACCTTTATCCAAGGGTTAGACTGACAGTTGATATAGAAAACGTTTTTCATGATAAAATTTAAAGCAAATTAAGAGGTAATACCTTCATTGGAGTGGTCTTGAACATGATAGTAGCCCAAGTTAGCCCCAGACCAAAGGCAGAACCAACTATACTCAATGGTCGTTTCTGTAAATCCTCTGCTATTTCACTGCACATAATCATTGGGATGGAAGCGCCACCCAAGTTTCCAAATTTCTGCAAATTATAGGGTACCTTTTCTGGATTCAGTTTCAGTTTCTTGACTATCCGGTCCACAATCAGTTTGTTAGCCTGATGAATCAGGAAATAGTCTACATCCTTCTCTGTGTCCACACTCTTCTCTTCCAAAAGGGCCTTCATACTTTTCACGGGTTTGGAAATGGCAAACGCAAATACATCCATACCATTAATCAAGGCATCTTTCGGAGCACGGATGATGCCATGACCGAAATCTTCTTCAATAAAAGATTCTGCAGTAACAGGATGCCGATAGCCTCCATGAGGAGTCATCAGGGCAGAATAGCCATCACCGCTGGTATTCATGTCGATGAAAATATCAGATGCAGTCTCATCATATTCCAAAGCGATAGCCAGACCGCTATCACCGAAAAGAGGCAACCTGCTCTTATCATTTTTAGAACCCATTCTGGCAGCCGTGTCGCCTATCAAGACCAAAGCCCGCTTGGCTGTTCCGGCACTCAGTAGATTTCCTGCCACGTTAATGCCATACATAAAACCACAGCAGCCCATAGGGATATCCAGCACAAAGGTAGAGTTTGGCAGTCCCAGCCTATCCTGAAGAATAGCCGAGGTAGGAGGTGTCTTGTAGTCTGGTGTTACAGAGACAAAAAGCAACACATCAATGCTCTGCTTCTCCCAGTCAAGAGCTGCAATCAACCGCTCTGCAGCATCGGCACACAAATCGGAGGTACAAATATCTTCGGATGCCCAATACCGATTGCGAATGCCAACCGTTTGGTCGAAGGTATCAGCCTCTTCCTGAGTAAACAAAGGTATATCAGAGGTTTTTACAGGATGATTAGGTACCGTTCCTGTCACACCACGGAAAGATACATTTTTAATAGTCCAGTTTGCCATTAGAGTTCAATTTCGTATTTTGCAAGTATTTCTTTTACAGCCTCATAGGATGTGCAACCGATAATATCCTCAACATCTAACATGATATCAAAATCATCTTCTATGGAAGAAGTCAGGCTTAACTGATGAACAGAATCCCAAGTCCCAACATTATCTTTGTTGAAATCAGGACCCAGTTCCTCTTTCTTACAGGAAAACACCTCTACAAAAATCTTATCAAGTTTCTCCAGATTTGTCATGTTTATATCTTGTTTATTGATTAATTACTTTACCCGTTTCATTTCTAAGAATCTTGTCCACAATCTCCACATTTACCCGTTGGTAGAAAAGATGTGTCTTTTCTTCTATGAAATGAGGAATTTCTTCTGCAACTGCAGGATTGGTGAGTTTAACCAGCAACTTTTCATCATCACCACTGCAATAGCAATCTGTATCATAATTGGAGCGAATCAGATTCTCCACTTCATCCAATCCAATTCGCAAACCGAAAATCTTCAAGAAGCGCTTTAAACGCCCTATGATGTAATAGCATCCATCAGCATCCCGACGAGCCAAATCTCCAGTATGCATGATCCCATGGTTTTCATCTCCTTTCAGAAGATCCTCCTTAGAATAAGCATAACCTAAAGTCACATTCTCTCCACGATAGACCATCTCTCCGGAGTCTTCACCTTCAAAAGTCTCGACACCCTCATGGTTTATGATGGACAACTGGCCACCTGGCTCTGCTATTCCTATACTACATATTTTGGTAGCTGCAAGTTCTGCCGGAAGATAAGCCATTCTGGCTGTACACTCAGACTGGCCATAAGTAGCTATGAACTTCTTGCCCTTGTCTTTTGCATAGTCTACTAATGATTGCCACATTTCTTCAGTAAGCTTACCTCCTCCCTGAGTCACAATCTTCAAATCAGGAAGATCCATGCGGAAGAAACGCAGTTTGGAAAGTAATTCAAAACTATATGGCACTCCAGTGAAACTGGTGGCATGTTGTTCCTTCAACATGCTCCAGAAGCCACGATCGAGCAATGACTTACCACAAAGCAAAACTGTAGCTCCTGCATACAGATGACTAGCAATAACGGACAACCCCATGGTATAATGCATAGGAAGAACCCCCATAGCTCTTTCTGAAGGAGTTATTTGGAAAAGATTCTTCACATTCTCAGCATTAGCTTCTATATTCCGATAACTATGACGAACCAATTTTGGACTGCCTGTGGAACCTGACGTAGGAAGCAGCAAAGACAAATCCTCAAAAAGTTCAGGAGTAGGATTACCTGTCTTAATTAAAGAATATCCGAATGCAGAATATAATGGCTCTTGACCAAATTCTGCAGTCCTAGATGTAGGCAACCACAGATATTCTGGCTGATAAGTGGTATACAGATTATCAAACAACGTCTTCTCTGTCTTGTTACTAAGAATCAAAGGCACCACATGGTTATTCAGAAACGAGGTATATCCAATTAATGAACCTATACAGTTCTCTGCCAACAGAAAGACTAGGGTTCTGTAAGGCAGCACCTTCCTTAGTTCCTCTGCATAGGAACAAAGACTTCCATAGGTCAGTGATTCACCACTGTCATCTATTACCGCAATCCTTGAAGGATCCTTTTCGTCAAGTTGAAGAAACATAATCTGCTATTATATAATTGCGGCACCATCTATTCCAATGACCTGCCCCGTAATATAGGAAGATGAGTCGGAAGCCAAGAACAGACACAATTGAGCCACTTCTTCCGGTTCAGCTAAACGACCGAACGGAATATCATTGATCTTTTGGGCGAACTTTTCTTCCAGCACTGCCTTGAAACGCTCAGAGCCCACCATACCTGGAGCTATGGCATTGACACGAATCTTATATTCTGCCAGTTCCTTAGCTGCTGATTTGGTTACTGAAATAACAGCACCCTTAGTTGCCGAATATGAAAGCTGTCCTTTCGCTCCCTTGAGACCTACCATGCTGGCCATATTGATGATGGACCCATACTGCTGACGCATCATGATGCGAGAGACCAACTGAGTCATGTATGTCAGTGCAATGACATTGACCTCGAACATTTTACGAAAACGGTCAAAGTCTATCATATGCATTAACTCATAAGATATAAGACCAGCGATATTAGCTAATATGTCAATGTGACCATGCTCCTTTTTAATTGCAACAATCTGCTGCTTTACAGCTGCGAAGTCACAGATATCCATCTCTATTGGATATATTTTACCAGTTTCATACTCTGCAAGGGAAATCCACTCCAAGCCCTTAATATCCAAGGCATAAACTATAGCACCTTCCTTTGCATACAAATCAGCTGTAGAACGGCCTATCCCGGCACCTGCACCGGTGACTATTGCTATCTTGTCTTTCAGTAAATTCATATCTTAAACTGTTACACCTCCATCGATTACCAATGCATGGCCTGTTACCCATGAAGAAGCTTCAGACAGAAGATAAATAATACCATAAGCGATATCTTCAGGTTCGCCAAATCTCTTCAATGGATAATTCTGCATATCAGCATCCAGCTGCTCTGGGGAAATTGCAAGATCTTCTATCAAATGTGTCTTAACCATACCCGGATTAACACTATTCACACGAATTTTCTTTGGAGCCAGTTCCTTGGCACAAGTCTTCATCATGGAATGAATAGCAGCTTTAGATGCTCCATAAACACCATTTCCTAGACTGAAGCGTTCTATTCCCCCAATAGAAGAGACAAAAACGACAGAAGATTGTTTAACTAAAAGCTTCTTTTTTACCAACAACCTTAGCAATTCCATCTGAGAGAAGAAATTGACACGGAATACCTCTTCAAATTTTTCTTCAGTACAAAAAGGGAAAGGAGCAGTCATTGATTTGCCTGCGCAAAAAACGGCACCATTTATTTCTCTAACTAGGGAGATCAAATTCTCTAACTGGGCATTTTTTGTCAGGTCTGCAATCAAGGCTTCATGCCCCTCTCCTTCTAACTGAGAAAAAGTTTCCTGCAAACGTTCTTCATTCCTGCCCGTAATAATAACTTGAGCTCCAAGTCTGGAACACTCTATGGCTGTTCTTTGCCCAATTCCAGAAGATGCACCAGTGACAAGAATTCTCTTGCCGACTAAGGAAAATGGATTGTAATTTGCGCTCATTAAAGATTTATTTTTCTTGCTTTGATTTTACTGTGTTGAATAAATCTTCTATGGTAGATGCGTTTCTAATATCCTCACCTTTTAAAAGGACATCATATTCCTCATCAATCATAGCAATTACCGAGAGAGCAATCAATGAAGTCCATTCTTCCAACTCCTTAAAAACTGTTGTAGGAGTTAAAGATGCCACTTCGATGTCATCAAACTGATCTGCAAAATTCTCAATAAATTCATTAATTTCCATAACTATATATTTATAAATAACTTTCTTTTGATAAAAAAGCCTTGATTCGCCTGGACTTCTTAGTTGCATCCTCGGCTGTCAAGGTATATTCTTGATTATAAACATTTTCCTGATTGGGAGATAATTTGAAACCCTTCTGCTTATTGTACAAGATGGCTTGTTTATTATCTTTGAGTACATGAATAACCTCTCTCTTTAGCTTCAAGACGTCCCATACAAAATCGCCCATACAGAATGAAGCCCTTGTAGGCACATCAGTCCCTAGATAATCATCATCCCATATAAATATCCCAGGTTCCCCCTCCCCCTTTTCAAAATCCACATCACGGATATTTATACAACCGATTTCTTTACCTTGATACTCTATGATATAATAAAAGTCCTTACCACTGGTGCTTATTTTTTGGAACCATTTTTCTTGCATTTCTGGAGTTATTTCTTCCCTGTACTCCATCCGTTTCTGAATCTTAGGATGATTCCTCCACGTTCTAAGCAACTCTATCTTGTCATGGGTAAGCAGATGCAAGGTTACCCCATACTTGGAGAGAGTCTGATATTCACTCAGTTCCATTTTCACCTTCAAAATTAAGTTCTTCTCCAATAATGAATATAGGACGACCTTTCACACGGTCGAAGATTTTACTGATGTAAAGTCCTACCACACCGATGACGGACATCAGAAGACCACCAATCAACCAAACGGAAATGATAAGAGTAGTAAAACCACTGACCTGAATATAGCCCAACAAATAACTAACTAAATAGAATAGAGCTATAATCATGGACAATATAACAACCATAAATCCCAAACGCAATACCAAAAGCAATGGCTTATTAGAGAAATTGATGATAGTATTCTCTGCCAACCTGATAAGTTTAAAGAAATTATATCCAGATGTTCCTTCAGCCCTTTGAGCATGTTTGACAGGAAGATAACCTTGTTTGAAACCTACCCAACGCACCATGGACGGGAAATTACGAATAGCATCACCCATAGATAGAACAGCCTGTATAACTTTCCGGTTATATATACCGAAGTTTGCCACGGATTTGTCGGTCTTAGTTCCCGTTAACACACCCAACATATAATGGAATGAAGCTGATGACAATTTCTTAAAGAAGGTATCCTGGCGAACCGTACGCTGAGCAAATACAGTATCATATCCCTCTTGAGCCTTAAAATAAAGATTGGGAATCTCTTCGGGAACATCTTGCAAATCGCAGTCCATGACAACGACCCATTCTCCTCTCGTTTTAGAGAGACCAGCCGTAATGGCATAATGCTGACCAAAATTTCGAGAAAGGTTCAACCCCTTCACTTTTTTATCAACAGCACATATCTCCTGCATCTTTCTCCAAGAATCATCAGGGGAGCAGTCATTGACTAGAATAATTTCATAATCATCAGTAAATGAGTTTACAGCTGCCTCTATTCGAGAGACTAGCTCTTCCATCATTTTCTCACCCTTATAAATGGGAGAAACTACCGAAAGTAGCATAATATCCTATTTTATATAATAATTACTTATAAGATTGACAATATAGTCAACCTGTTCGGCCTTCAATTCATAAAACATGGGCAGTCTCACCAGGCAATCAGCATATCTGTCACAATTTGGAAGACTAGGAATCTCTGAATAATGAGTGGTATAATACTCACTTTGATGTAGACTGAGGTAATGGAAGACACTCAAGACATCATGCTCTTTTAAGTATTTAATTAGACCACTACGTTCCTCCAGATTCTTGCAAACCAAATAAAACATGTGAGCATTATTTGTGGCATATGAAGGAATATCAGGTAATCTGAAATATCCTTTGGCAGCTAAAGATTCTAACCCTGCATAATACTGTCTCCACAGATTTTTACGCTTATTCTGAATATCGTCCAAACTCTCTAACTGAGCCCATAAAAAAGCACTGATTACCTCTGAAGGAAGGAAGGAAGATCCAGTATCGCACCAACCGTATTTGTTTACCTCTCCACGGAAGAACTCACTTCTGTTAGTTCCTTTTTCCCAAATAATTTCAGAACGACGTATGAAACGTTCATCATTGATTCCTAAAAGGCCACCCTCACCCGAAATAATGTTCTTAGTTTCATGGAATGAGAAGGCTGAAAGATGCCCTATCGTACCCAATGGTCTACCTTTATAATAGCTGTCAATAGCCTGCGCCGCATCTTCTACAACGATTAAGTTATGCTTGTTGGCTATTTCCATTATTTTGTCCATGTCACAAGCTACACCGGCATAATGTACTGGCACTATTACTTTTGTCTTAGGAGTTATGAGTGATTCCAGTTTCTCTGCATCTATATTTGGATTACGGTCCATGGAATCAGCAAATATAATCTTGCAGCCTTGTCTAACAAAAGCCAATGCAGAAGAAACAAAAGTATAAGATGGAACTATCACCTCATCACCAGGGCCAACATCACACAAAATAGCACACATCTCCAATGCATCGGTACATGAAGTGGTTAACAATGTCTTTTTAAATCCATACTTTTGCTCAAAGAACTTCTGACACTTTTGTGTGAATACACCATTTCCTGACAATTTACCAGTGTAAACTGCCTGATACATATAATGTGCCTCTTTTCCCGTTAAATAGGGTTTATTAAAAGGTATTTTGAAAGCCATACTTATACTATTTAATTAAAACTTAATAAAATCAGCCTATATAATTGGAACTTGCATAACAATCTCTTAAAGCAAGATGACGATGGATGCTAAATCCATTCTTGTTCACCCCATCTATGTCATGGTATTTTCCTACGTAGACTCTATCCCCATTATGGTCTCTATCATTACACCAAACAAAATCATGATACCATAAATATTCTTTGTAGGCTAAATAATATGCAAAGAAAGTATAAACACATAATACTGCAGGAGGAAAATTCAAACCTTTATTTTCCAAGTCGTTTGGCATAACAGCTCTAGAGTCCTCAAAAACGTCCTTCTTTACTAAATACCACTTATTCTGTAGGGTTATGTTCATGAAATCTTCCTTTAGATACCAGTCCTGATTATAAAAACAGGGTTCTGAAACTTCTGGATCTATGCCAAAAATCTCTCTCAAGAAGAGCAAATTAATACTTTTACCCTCTAAATGATCTATACCCCAAATAAGGATATAATTATCCGCTGCGGCTTTATATAATACATCATCGTCGTATTGAACCTGTGGTTCACTAATCAACGATGAATCAAATCCTAATTTTTCCAAGAAAGGTTTTAGCTCTTCCTTTCCTAAAAAATTTTTTCCGAATAATTCTTTTATTGCAACTCTTTCCATTTCTGATATTCAATCGCTTCTGCAAAAGTAGCCAAATCACCTTTTGCTGTATAATTTTCTATTCTTACGAACTCAGCCTCTAAACATTTCACCCTGCTCCCCCAAGGATTATCTGTAAACCATTTCAAGTTCCGAGCAGGAGAATTATAAATAACAAGATCTGAATTTCTGTCCTTAGCTGTTTTCAAAAAAGTAAGAAAAGCTCTATATTGATGATAATGGGAACCAACTAATATAATTTTTTTCCAACCATTTTGCTCACATAAGTTTAAGACTTCCTCTGATTGCTGTTTAGTTTGTAAGGACTTCAACTCTAAAATTACATCATCCTGTGGGACACCCTCTGCTAAGATTAGCGGTAATACTTGTTCTACCGGATAGCTTCCATAATCAGGCTGATTAATTCCACCAGAAAACACTATTTTAGGTGCAAATCCCTCTTTATAAAGTCTCACAGCCTCAGCATAACGATTCAGTCCATCACCTTCAAGAAGTATGATGGCATCTGAAGGATGGATTGAATCATTATCAACTAAAGCTATAAAAAGTTCTTTTTCAGTCATAAATTAAAGGTCCTCCCAGAACAATGGGTCACCAGCAGGAATATCTTTATTAACCTTCTTTCCTATAATGGTCTGCTTGAACTTTGGTTGTATACCTAAAGCCGGACGGAGAACTGTGATATCATCCTCTGTCAGCACTTGACCAGCTTTCAAAGGATTCTTGGCATAAAGGCATCTGCGCTGAACAAATACAGTCTCACCTTCTTCTGCAACAACTTCCTTTACGGTACTTCCCATAGCACGTTCCACTTCACGTATAGAGTCTACCATGAACTTGAACTCATCAGGTTCCATAGAATGAGGATGATCTGGTCCCTTATCTTTCTTATTCAGGGTAAAATGCTTTTCTATAACACGACCACCTAGAACGACAGATGCCAAAGCTACAACATGACCAGGAGAATGATCTGAATAGCCTGTTAACACGTCAAATGCAGACTGATAAGTCTTTAGTACATTTACGTTTGCGCTATCAAGTTTTGATGGATAATTAGTGATACACTGCATAAGAACCAGGTCTTTATTTCCAGTCTTTTGAATGGTTCTGACAGCCTCATCTATTTCAGACATGGTAGCATCACCTGTAGCAAGCATAACAGGAATACCTTTCCTGGCGATATAATCTAGCTGCTCCAGCCAAGTAATTTCACCTGAACCGATCTTTATGAAAGGAACATTTAAATCCACACAAAGATCCACAGCTTCTTTGAAGTAAGGAGATGTAGAAAAATCTATGCCCACCTGAGCACAATAGTCAGAAATTTCCTTGTGCCATGATACTGGGAATTCAGCATCTTTAAAGACTTCACTAACAGTTCTACCCCAGGACCCATGTACGCCTTTAAGGACCATCTTTGAGAATCCACCCTCTGAAACGATTCTTGGAGTGTCGAAAGTCTGAAATTTTGCACAATCTGCTCCTGCTGCCTTAGCGGCATCAATTAATTTCTTTGCCTTTTCAATGGAGCCATCAAAATTGGCACCAATTTCGGCGATGAAATAAGTAGGATGATTTTGACCTATCCACTTATTACCAATTTTAATTTCTTTATTAAAAAATCCCATATTATAAGTTGTGTATTAATTTATACTTCATTTCAGCCAACTCCCAATCGGTCTGATTGTCCAAATCTTGGACCTCAAGTTCAGACAAGACTAATGGAGCGGAGTTTTTACCCCAAATAAACTTGTTTTTCCTTAAACTCTCAACTGTCATAAAATAGAACTGCCCTGCATCATGGTAGTAAGTTTCCAAATCTTGAGATCTAGCATCCTGATACTCAGGATAAGCCAATCTAGCGAAACCGTCTATAACCCTCACGCTACGCTGAATAGGATATGAAAATGGGACCATAGGAAATATGGAATCAATACCTTCCACCATCTTGGAATCTGCCTCTCTCAATCTATCTATGGTAATGAAAGGAGCAGTTGCATATATGCAGCAAACTATATCAAATGATTCACCCATCTCTTGATAACAATCAAGAACCTCAAGTAAAACATCTGCAGTTACAGCATAATCATTTGCTGTCTTCTCACTACGTAAAAAGGGGACTTTTGCTCCATATTTTCTTGAAATGGAAGCAATTTCTTCATCATCGGTAGAAACCATGACTTCATCAAAAAGTCCTGATTGTAAGGCTGCTTCAATAGAATAAGCAATAATAGGCTTACCTAAAAAATCCTTCACATTTTTCCGTGGAATTCTCTTGCTTCCACCACGGGCTGGAATAATTGCAATTTTTTTCATAGTCTAATTCCAATTCTTTGGTTTCAAAAGATGCACATCCTCTTCTGACACATTAATGCTAAAACCTATTGGCTCAGGATTAATACAGTCAATATTTCTGATCAGTTGTTCTTTTGTATGAACACCTATAATGACATTGTCCACATAGGGATTCTGAAAAATATAATTAAGGGCAACTTCACCTACAGATAAATGATTTGCATTAGCATAATCATCCAGGCAATAAAGGTATTTTCTAAGAGGAACAAGTTTCTCGGGCAATTCGGCCCTATTTTTAAAGAATAGACCCTGAAGAAACACACTCCGGACATGTATAATCACCCCTCTGTTATGTAGTTCCTCCAAATAAGGTTCAAATTGCCTATCAAATACATTCATTGGTATTTGCAAGATGTCAAAATCCACATTCTGTTTTATTAAGAGTTCCAGTTCCGATGGCTCATATAAAGAAAAACCGATATGAGAAACTCTGCCATCTGATTTCAATCTTTGAAATTCAGTCCAAATACTTGGACATTTTTGATACATATCAAAATAATGGACTAAATAACCGAATAACTTATTTACTCTTAATTGTGATAGCGTCTTATTAAAGCTATCTTTTACAGAAATACCTAAATCTGAATATTTGGAAACAAATTGAAAATTATCATTAGCTGAAACTTGTCCTAATACTTCCTCTGCATTTCCATAGGCTGGTGAGGTATCGAGCAAATGAATACCAGACTTACTGGCAAATTTCAACAAAGAATCTACCTCTTCCAATTTAGTTGGTAGAACTGAATTCAGTCCATATTGGCAACCAAATTGAACTGTTCCTAATGCCAGTTTATCCAAATGCATCATCAGCTATAGATTATTTTACCTCAAAATTAGGGTCTACATATTTTTTGATGTTCTCCCTCATTGACTCAACTGTTTCCCATTGATCATTTATGTCTGAACTATAATGGAATCCAAATGGAACCGGTTTTGCATTATGGTGCTTTATGTAGTCCTCTTTTTTCCAACAGAATGACACTGAAGGAAGTATCGCATAATACTTACCTAAATCAATAGTATCAAGTGCATCGGTAACAGTTATCATTTCCTCATGTAGCTTTTCACCAGGACGAATACCAACCTCTACCTGAGGTAAATGAGGTGCAATAGCAGTAGCTACATCTTTAATATGATACGATGGTATCTTAGGAATAAAAATCTCTCCACCCAAATGATGTCCTAATGCAAACATGACAAGGGCAACACCATCCTCTAGAGAGATATTAAAACGTGTCATACGCATATCTGTAATAGGCAGTTCCTTTGCTCCACTATCACGCTTGTCAATAAAGAAAGGGATAACAGACCCCCTTGAACCCATTACATTTCCATAGCGTACAACAGAAAAACGCAAGTCTTTAGACCCTTTTATATTATTTGCAGCAGTAAACAATTTATCTGAAACCAATTTTGTAGCACCATATAGGTTTATAGGAGCGCAAGCCTTGTCCGTAGAAAGAGCTACTACATCCTTCACACCTGTAATCATGGCTGCATCTATGACATTCATCGCTCCATGTACATTGGTTTTGATACATTCTTCTGGATTATATTCAGCTGTATCAACCTGCTTAATAGCTGCTGCATGAATAATAACATCAACACCCTCGCAAGCCCGTATCAATCTGTTACGATCACGTACATCTCCAATAAAATATCGAATTTGTGGATACTTCTCAGTAGGCCAAATCTGTTTCATATTAAACTGTTTCAACTCACCACGAGAATAAATGATGATTTTCTTTACTTTAGGATAATCACGAAGAATTACCTCCACAAATTTTTTTCCGAAAGATCCTGAGCCTCCGGTAATTAGTACCACTTTGCCATTTAACATGATTATATTATTTTATTGATTAATCTTAAAGCTATAAAAACGAATTACATGCTAAGTCCTTATAAGTATTAAATAATTATATTAAATTGAAATTGAATAGATTTATGTATTAGCATTGAAATTATAACACATAAATAAAAAATATAAGAACTATGCTTTTTTTAGACTATGCAAAGATAAACCTTTTCATAGACTTTTCAAAGAAAAGAAAAACTTTTCCAATGTGTTTTTTTAAGATTATTTATTAGTTTGCCATATAAAAAATTGTTATTACTTTTGCACGAGATTTAAAAGATGCATAAAATTACAAAATATAATTTATGGAAAAAGTATATAACAATCCAGAAATCAACTACTTGAAGGTGGTAGATTATCTAGGAATAGAAAAAGGAGATACAATTCTGATTTCATCAGACCTTCTTAATCTCTTTTCCAAGGAATTTGAAATGACTGGGAATCTTCCTGATGTAAATAAATTCATCGATTCATTCATTGAGAAAGTCGGTCCAGAAGGAACATTATTATTCCCTACATATAATTGGGATTTTTGTAAGGGTGTTCCTTTTAATTGGAAAAAGACCAAAGGGAAAACTGGCTCATTAGGCAATGCTTGTTTAAAAAGAAAAGATTTTAAAAGAACTAAACATGCATTATATTCATTTGCTGTAGTAGGAAAAGATAAAGATCTGCTTTGCGACATGGATTTTTCAGATTCATTTGGACCTGACTCAATTTTTGCCTATCTTGACCACAAGCATGCTAAACAAGTGATTATAGATGTGCATTTAACTCATTGCTTTACATTCGTACACTATGTGGAAGAGATGATACTTCCTGAAATAGAATACCGTTATATCAAGAACTTTACTGGAGAATATATAGATGAGAATCTTGAATCAAGTACAAAAACATTTTCAATGTTTGTAAGGGACTTAGATAAGGATGTAGAAAAATGCTATGACCCCATAGAAAAAGAGTTCATAGAGACAGGCGTTGCCAATCATTTTACTATTAATGGAGTCCCATATATTGTCTTTCCTGACTTACACAATACTATTGAACCTATATTGAATGACATTCGATATAATAGAAGCCGTAAGATTGGAACATTTAAAGGGCAATAAACCGAACTATCTCATAGAAATAGAAGAAGGTGCAAATATACGTATATTCGCACCTTCTTCTATAATTTATCCTATTTTATTAATTGCTTCTAGAGGATACAATCTTGAATAAATCCTCTATTGTCTTTGCATTCTTAATATCATCTCCTTTGAGAGTTATTCCGTATTCATTTTTTATCATTACTATTTCAGAAAAAGCAATTAATGAGGTCCATTCCTCTAATTCCTTAAACTCTGTTTCGGGTTTAAATTCTTCTTGATCAGTATCATCAAACTGATTTGCGAAATTCACAATAAAATCTTCTAATTCCATAATTTTATATAATTGATTTATAACTATTTTCTAAATAAATTCAAAAAGGAATTGATGGATCTAAAAAGTCTTATATTTTTTTTCCTTACAGACTTAATAGCATAATAAATAGCAGTATGGCCAATCCTGTATAATTCATTTTGGAGAAGATAACTGTCCAAATTTTGAACAAAGTCTACATCTGTTTTCACGATTTTGCCACTATCTTTCACTCTCTTGAGTAATAAGGTGTACCATTCATCCACATTATTTTCTCCAGTTCCTCCATAAAAATGACAGATTTTTGCATTTGAGAAGTAAGGCAAGCTCTCAGGTACAAAAGTCTGACAATTCCATTCTCCAGGCAATGTCTTTATCAGACCTAATTTCTTTCCCGTATCAGCTAAAGATGGCTGATCGACGAAATATCCCTTCTCGAAACATCTTTCCCATGTAAGAAACCATTGTTCATAGAATTCATGAGTCTGAGGTGTATCTTTCATATAGATTACACCGCTATTGTGATAATCTGTCCATGAGGGAGATGAATAACCCAGAAGCTTAAAGACCGTAAAAGTTTTATCTGCCAATTTTCTCTTTTTCTGATGCCTATCTAATACCATACCCATCTCACTTTCAAAATCTACAGGTTCATTTATCGGTGAAACGATAATCGTATCAGTATCAACAAAGAGCAAAGTGCCACTTACAAAAGACCTTACATGTAGTTTAAGGTATCTAGATTTTGCCACATTTGAAGCATATTTCTCAGGAACAGCTATAACAATTTTCTCGCTGATATAGGAGTCCAAGCCACTTCTGTTTCCGATTAAAGAAGCATTCGTATCACTATCCACTATCAAAATAATTTCTGATTCAGGATTGTGAAAACGAGCTGTATGAATAGAAACTAAAGCCTGCTCATAATAAAGATCTTCAGGTGTAGAGGTAAGACAATAAACTAATTTCATTTTAAAATCCCTATTAATGCAATTTCACACCTTTATGCTCATCAATTGTAGCTCTCATCTTTTGACTCATATCACCCTCTAAAAGAGTCCATCCCAAAGATTCAAGTTTCAATGTAGAAAAAACAGATTTCTTTACCACATTATATCCTGCTTTCTCCGCACTATCAGGCATTTGGATAACCACTTCCTTATTGCCTATATGCGCAATCATTTCTGCTAGTTCTTTAATTGAGATGTTTGATGACCTGTCCGCTATATTATATGCTTCACCATTCTTGCCATTTAACAATATATAAAGTAAAGCTGAGACACAATCAACTACATAACACCAAGAACGGAACTGAGAGCCTGTACTTTTCATGATAATATTATCACCACTCAACACATTTCTAATGAACTGAGCATATACCCGATTGTCACTTTCAGTAAAATAAGGCCCATATGTATGAGAGGGACGAGCGATTACCACATCTACTCCATATTCCATAGAATAGGAAGCGCACAACGTTTCTGATGCTCTTTTGGAAGAGGGATAACATGAACGTGGTTTTGTACAATCTACATATCCACTATAATCTTCGGTAAACTCTCTCCCATCTCCTTCACCATAGACTTCACCAGTAGAAATATATAGAAAACGCCTTAGATTGTGTTCCATTCCATAATCCAGCAAATGACTGACTCCTTCAATATTGGATTTTATCACCTCTACAGGTTTAGTTGCAAAAAAATTAGGAGAGGCATTACTTGCTGCATCAATAATATAATGGAACTCTATATCACTTTGTAAAGGTTCTGTAACATCGTATCTAAAAAAATGGAAATTTGAGCAATCCTTAAAATCTAAGAACCGACGAAATGCCCTTTCCTCATTTCTTCCAGATGCATATACCTGATAACTTCCTCCTTTATGGGACAATAAAGCTTCAACTAAACAAGAGCCAATCAGACCAGTAGCTCCTGTAACTAATATATTGCACCCATCTAGTTTTTCCCAAGGTAAATCTAGGGATGCAATCTTTTTTAAATCATCTTTATATGCCATTATTTAAGCCATTCGTCTTTGTTTGTATGCATCAGTGCTTTCAAGATCTCAAGATCCTCAACGGTTGTTATCTTAATGTTTTTTTCTGAGCCAGGAACTATATGCATTTCACGTCCACCCACCTCTGCTATCAAAGTACAAGATGCAACACTGTTTACAATCCCTTTCAGTTTAGCTTCTTCATGAACATCTATGATGTTTTTTAATCTAAAAGTCTGAGGAGTCTGGGTTCTAATCAGCCTATCTCTAGGGATACTAGTACTTGATACAAATCCATCTTCACTTTCAAGAATTGCTTCACGGCACTGTATTCCAGTAATAGCATAACCATATGCTTTGCAAATAGCAATATTACTGCTGATTATATCTTGACTTAAAAGAGGACGAACAGAATCGTGAATCAAAACTAAATCTTCATCTTCACAACCTTCATTCTTCAATCCATATATACCATTGTGGATAGATTCCATACCTGTAGAGCCACCAGGAAAAATCCATTTCAATTTCGTAATTGAGAACTGATTTGCATATGCTTGAAGAACCGTTTCCCACCCTTTCAAGCAAACAACAGCTATTGCATCAATATCAGGATGCAACTGAAAACATTTCATTGTATGAATGATAATAGGACATCCATCAACATGCATAAATTGCTTAGGAATGTCCTGCCCCATTCGATTACCTGAACCACCGGCAATAAGTAATGCTACGTTTTTCATATATCATAATAATTTGTAATTCATTTTCAATAACTATACTTGTCAGACTTAACACCGAACAAATAATGTCCTAAAAATTCGCTATTTCTAATAATTGCACTACACAAAAGACTCACTGCAATTATTATAGCTGCCATGCCGAAACCAAACACCAATTCCAATACTGCACGTGTATCAGTAGACAAAAATTCATTGCAACAAGACAGATCTGGAATAAAAAAATAGTGCAATAAATAAATGTCCAAGGTCCTTCTACCTACAAATTGCATCAACTGGCTTAGTTTTCCATTCCTTGCAAAGAAATCAGAGTTGCACAAAAAGAAACTGAAAACGCAAAACAAGCCTGCTAGTCGAATGATTAAATGATCACTCAAATAAAGTATATATTTTGCATATGGAATAGCATGATGGTATTTAAAGACAAAAAGAAATAGGAATAACAATAACAAAAATGTTTTAAATCCATCATTCCTCATCAATCGCAAAAAAGAATCATTATATTTTCTACATAAAAGCCCTAATGCAAAATACATAAAATATGGTAATAAGCGATACAATAATAATGTATCATAGATAATACCATGCTCTCTATATAATAATCCTACAATCTTAGTGCCTATCATAGCTAACAGAATCAGCCATGTAAATAATTTTTCAGAAGTGTATTTACAGAACAATTGGATTGTATAGTAAATCAGAAACATCTCAAATAGTGTCTGGCAAAACCAATAAATACCTACACCCTCTCTCAAAAAAGCTGACACAAAATTGATTCTAAATACAATTCCATATAGAATAAAGAAGAAAGCAGTAGGCACAAGTTGTATGATTGCTTTTTTCCTTAGATTCTTTTTATAAAAATCAAAATTCCAATATTCTGTAGCTTTATAAGCAATATAACCGCTTATAAAAAAGAACATTGGCATTCTGAAGGTGTGAAAGAAACTATAAACTACTGAACCTTCACTATAATTATTCAGTCCATGGGTCAGCACATGGCCAAAAACAACAAGAAGCATTGTAAAACCTCTCATTGCATCAATATACTCTATACGTTTTTTTGATGTAGAGCCACTGCCTAACGTTTGTTCAACCATAATTTTAATAATTCAACAATAAGCGAGCCATTCGAAACAATCCCAATTTTACGCAATAATAACCCACTTTCCAACGTAAACTTGGAGTCTTAAAAGCCTCATTTTCAATCGCCTTAAAGTACTCCTTAATTTCTCTAGATGACATCACACCTGGACTACAAAATCCTTCGTGAAAAATCATCAATTCTACACTTTTTAAACTGGAGGAATAGTTTTGATTATCAAGAACCTCATTTAATTTAGCCTTATACTTTAATAATCCTTCAAATGATTTTCTGGAAATATGATGAGTTATAGAAGCATCATTCTGGATGTAATGGTAAAAGGCTTTGGGCAGATAAGAAACTTTCACCCAATCGTTTTTCAAAATCTGAGCACAAACTAAAACATCCTCACAATAATTTATATCTTTAAAAAAGCTCACATTGTAATCTTTATATAAACTATGCCGTACCAGCTTGTGGCACAATCCTCCAAATAAACGTCCTTGAAGAATGCCCTTTAAGATATCAGAACTTTTCAATGATTTTATATTCTGTTTCTTGTAATAAGTTTTACCCGATTTAAAGTCATTATAATAATCTGCAATCAATATATCAGCATCTTCCTTTATAGCAAGATTGTACATTTCTTCCAACATATTATTTTCCACCCAATCATCAGCATCTGCATGGATTGAATAATCTGCTATAGCTTTGTTGACTCCAAGTTGACGAGCCATAGCTACACCTTCATTTACCTTATGGAAAACACGAATTCTTTTATCTTTTTTAGAATAAGAATCCAAAATGTCTGGTGTTTTATCTGTGCTACCATCATCGATAATCAGTATCTCTATATCGCGCAAGGTTTGGTTCAATAAGCTATCAACCATAGTTGATATGGTATCTTCACCATTATATACTGGTACAATTACTGAAACCTTTGGATTCATCTATCTAAATATCAAATTAAAGAAAGAGTTCTTTTATAAAGATTGAGCATTTGTTTTGTTTTACTATCCCAACTCAACTCCACTTGTCTTTCATGACAATTATTTGAATAATAAGATAGCAAATCAGGATCATTATACAATTTTTCTATCGCCTCAGAAAAATCATTTGCCGATTGTTTCATATTGGAAAGAGGAATCTTTATACCTACTTTTTCATTTACACAATCTGCCTGTCCACATGTATCAAAACAAATTACTGGAAGTGCATTACCTATAGCCTCCATGACTACATGAGGAGTGCCCTCCGCTACTGATGTAAAAAGAAGCAGATCACTACAGTTCATAAGATCTTGCACCTCAGAATGACTGACTATTCCATGCCATTTACATTTATCTGCGATTCCTAGACGAATTGCCATCTTTTTAAATGGGGATAGATCTCCCCCACCAACGATATGAAGCCTTAGATTATCTTTCTTGACTTTTGCAAAACTAGTCAAAGCCAAACTCAATAATTTTCTGAAATCAGTTTTCCCGACCCAAAGTATATCAAATGTATCCTTTGATTGATTTCTTTTTTCAATAGTATCCTTTAACTGGCATCCAGTTTCATTAATCAAGGGGGCTTCTTTATTAAAGTATTTTTTTATACTTACCACACTATTACCAGATGCTCCTATAACAAAAGATGCTTGATTAGCTGCAATGTGCACTCTCCTTCCAAACCTCAACTGATACTTGGTAATGGCATTTTTTAACGCAAAATAGAACTTGACTTTAAAGCTTGAACCTTCAGTATAGGCCATTGGAAACGATTCTTTTGCATCGATAGGTCCCCATATGAATGGAATGCCTGTTTTTTGGGAAACTTTCCATAAATAACCAGGTTCCCTAAAACCAATCATATTCAATTGATGCAAAATATCTATTTTATGTTTACTGCAGATTTTTTCCGCTATATCAGCGGTTGACTTCTGCCATTTCTTATAGTATATATAAAAATGCCAATTCCCTTGGTTCCAACAAATTTTCCTTATTCTTTCACAGCGTTTTTGGTCGTCACCCCCTATAGGGTTCCAATAAAAATGAAGCCTTTTTGCTAAATCTTCATTTTCCGCTCTTGAAAGCCATTCTTCTATTTGAGCCCTATATTCTCCTTCAGTTATCACAAACAATTCACAATAATGGGCAAGATTTGTTATCCAATGCCAGCCCATGCCTTGTTCACTACCCATGCCTGGACAACACGTATAAGAATTAATTAAGACCTTCAACATATATCACCATACAGCCAAGCTGTCAACTGAAAGGAATTCATAGATATTCGATCCATTAACTGACATCATAAGCCTATTATCATAAACATAAAGTCCTTCTGGTTCCTGAGTAAAACCTGCATTCAATAAATCTACAGTTTTTTCCAGTTTCTTATTTTCCAAATCAACTATACGCAAATTAATATAGCCACAAGACTTATAACCTTGCCCAATATACAACTTATTGTCATGTATAACTCCACCTTGCATATTAACAGCACTGCAACCTAAATAATATGAGTCGAGTATATCCATGGCCTCATAAACGACCTTAGATTCATAGAATGAAGGCAATGTGAAAACAGATATTTTACACTGACCATAATTAAAATCAGTCGACTTATTATTCCTGGAATAAGTATACATCAACCTTTTTTCACCATCGATAACAAGATTTGCATTCCCTAATGAATTTCTTATGGTCATCACTGGTAAATAAATGGTCTGAACCAGTTCCAAAGAGAAAGATTCATATTCTTCACCTTCCAAGTCAGGTAATACAATACGGAAAACTTGATAAAAACATCTTCCTTCTACATTATTTCGTTGTGAGATGTAAAGCAAGGGGAAAGGATCACCTTCCTGATAAAAATCTGGACCAAAACAAGCCTGATTGCAATGATATACCGAAGGACTATCCTTAAGAAAATCTGCAAAGCCAGTTGTATCTAAGGCATAAACCAACGATTTAGTCCTTAGGTTATACATTTTTATATCCTTTAAATTAGCCGTTGCAATAAACAGATAGTCCCCATAACAAGCTCCACTTTGTCCTACAGGACCATTGAGTGTATATGTTTCATAAAACACATTAGTAGTAATTGGAGCATCTGACGGTAAAATTTCTTCATAATATGTCTCCACCTCCTCTACTTCAAAAGGATCATCGGATGACGATGAACATGAAGCCCACAAAGGAGTGGAAATCAAAATAAAGATAAAAACTAATAATTTGGCACCCTTATCCATTGCTTCTTTTTTCAACCGTTAATCATTTTTCCAAAAATACCCATTGTAGTCGTGGGTTCTCCTTTGCTCTTCAGGAGGAAGTTTCATATAATCTCCATAGAAGATGCGTAAGTATTCGTCATAACCGCTCATGACACAAAGCTCTGTATCTTCAAACTTATGTAATATAATAGGAACCAACGTAGACTTGCGTTGATATTCTTTCATTCCATAATGCATGATGGTATAATTACAATAATAATCACTTGAATCAAAATCATATTCCTTGCATTGCTGAATATGCGAGTCTATATTGCTTCTGTGAAAATACAAGATTCTTTTTCCTAACAATTTTATTTTATTAATTATTCCTTTAGTTTTGCGGAAGGGATATTTAGCTGTACGGATATGCATACCATCCAACCAAACACGAGTCATATGCTTTACCTTTTTTTCTGCCTCTTTACGGTCGCTAGGAGCACCATCCAATGGAAAAATATCAATCCATACTCCTACTTCATTCGTAGTCCAGGGTTTTTGACCTTGGTCTACAAATGTTTGCTTCATCTCACATATACGGGCATACGTCAACTCTACTTTATCGCCTCCTTCTATCTCATGAGAAAACAACTGATAACCTCTTGATGACTTATAGCTTCTTATAAACCTCTCATAATCTGGTCTTGGCATGACCACATCCACATCATCATCCCAAGGAATAAAACCCTGATGACGAATAGCTCCTATTAAAGTTCCTCCACTCAAAGAATAGCGAATAGAATTCTTTAAACAAAAATCATGAAGATCTTTCACTATGTCCAAACTGATAGCTTGGACCTCTTTTATTGTCATCAGTCTCATGGTTTACTATTTATTTCATCCAAAATCCGTTCGGCAATTACATGTGAAGCATGTCCAGTTTCATTCATCCCCATATATTTAAAGAATTCATCTAATGACTTCTGATAACTTTCCTCGTCAAAAGATAGAATAGCTCTCAATAAGCCATCTTCATCTCTGGTTAAAGGACATGGTAAGATTTCAGGATCTAATGCCAAATCACGCTCTCTACGATATTCTTCTAAATCTTGAGCATAAAATAAAGCAGGCTTTCTACTTAAGATAAAGTCAAATAACCCAGAAGAATAATCAGTTATGAAAAAATCTGTTGCAGCTAAAAGCTCCTGAAAATCGGGATATGCTGTTGCATTTATCACAGTTTCATCGTATGAAATGAAATCTGATTTTGAAGCTAGAATGGGATGCAAGCGAACGAGAGAAACCCACTTACCCCCAAAACGTGATTTCAAAGAATCTGTAATCTTATTAAACGGAATCTTAAACATATTTAAGTCCGTATTTCGCCTAAATGTAGGGGCATATAAAAATATCTTTGTATCCTCTGATAAGCCAAAATACTGACGAACCAGATTGTAAACAGCAGTATTCTTATTTACAATTATGTCATTCCTAGCAGTTCCAACCTCCAAAATTTCTCCGTCATACCAAAAACAATCTCTAAAGAAATTGGTTGACCATTTTGAATTTGTCATGAGGATGTCCATCATGCTAGAATCATGTTTAGACCGGATTTTATAATATAATGGCATGTCTTTTATATGACTCTCTATTTGCTTAAAAGCTATTGGTCCATGCCATGTCTGCACATAATACTGACTTTTTCTTTTTGCCACATAATACGGCAATCTATTATTTGTCACCCACGCACTTGCTGTAACCAACTCATATAATGCATGAAAAGATTTGATATTCACATTCCTAACTTGATCAGGAAGAGAAGTCCTATCTTTCGTCAACCATACCAAATCTAACCCTTTTTCCTTCTCTAATAAAGCATTACATATAGCTTTAGGGCTGCATCCAAATCCTTTTCCATTGAAATTAGCAAAAACAATCTTCTTCTTTCTTATAGGAAATAACATGAAAGGCCAATAAAGCACTCGCATTGGTATAAATAAAAACAATCTGACAAAATCTAAAAAATCATGTAATGTCATCATTCTTTTTACTTTACGCGGCCACTTTCAATCTTATATTCATAACTATGTATTCCCTCTGCCCTAAAATCTTTATGATAACGTTCAAGAACATTCTTGAACACTTCATCATATTGTGGAATAAATAGATCATCCTTTTTCAGCAAATGCTCAATAATTTCATTTGCCATCGGAGCTAAGACACTTAAATCAGTTTTTCCAGCATTGAAGGACGTTCCACGAAGTGATCCAGGTGATACATTCAAAATCTGATTACAACTTCCGGACTTTATTAACTCAACATTCACACTTTCGATGAAAACTTTCAATGCGGCCTTGGTAGCCGAATAGATACTGAAAAATGGAGAAGTCATAAAACCTGATATGCTCACCATGACCCCACAATAAAAGTCTGTATCCGCCTTCTCCAATTTCTCATAAAACTTTTTTATGATTCTTAATACTGGTATTGTATTTACATTAAAATAAGTCTGAATCATGGAATCGTCTATATCTCTAAATAACTGCAGACGACCAAATCCAGCTGTTATCATTAACGTATCCACATCTTGAAATCCATCGAAAATACTATAATCGTCAGATGTCAAATCAAATTGGAAACTTTCAAATTTGGGATTTGAGAACTCATCAAGAACTCTCGATTTATCTACGATATAAACTTTCTCAACTTCAGTACGCTTTGCAAGTTCTGTAGCTATTCCTAGCCCTATTCCATTTGCTCCACCTACAATTAATGCTCTTTTCATATTTCCAAAAGCCCTTTCTTTTCTGAAAAATTCTGCATAATGTCAGACATACATATACTTTCCCTTCTTCTAAGACGGGCAGAAGAGTACCTATGATTCAATATGCAACTTACAAATTCCTGTATCTCATATCTTAATCCTGCACCATCCCACTTATAAAAGAATTTCTTATTATCATTCTGATTTTCATAACGAAGCTCAAAATAATCGGTCTTCCACCAAGGGGCTGGAACATAAGCATAACCTTTTGTACCTGAAATAATTAAATTGCCTTCTGTTTTTACTCCCAATCCCACCTTAAATGAGGCTATAGCTTTATCATACTGGATAATTCCTTTTGTATAGGTATCTACACCCTCAACCATTCTGCTATAAAAATTCAAACTTTTAAAATCGCATCCTAATAACTTAATAATAGGAAGCAGAGGATAACTACCTAATTCATACATGGAACCACCAGCCTGTCCTGGATCAAATTCACGAAGTGTTTTATCATCATCCCACAATTTACTTAATGATGCCTCAATGTCGACAACTTCACCTATCAGTCCAGATTTTATGATCACCATCAAGTGATTAAATGCAGGGCAATGTGCTGTTTTATTTGCTTCCATTAACACGCATCCTTGCTGTTCTGCGAAACGGTACATCTCCCTTGCCTGAGCTCCATTTAAAACCAAAGGAGTTTCACATAATACATGTTTCCTGTGTTCCAATGCAAGTTTTATATACTCATAATGGCTCAAATGTGGGGTGGCAATATAAACAGCATCAACACTATCCAAAAAATCGTTAATGTCTGTATAGCAGTTTGCAATCTCTTTTTCTTTCACAAAATGCTGAGCTTTAGGTATGTCGATGTCATAAGCACTGACCGCCTCTATACCATTCACAAATCTAGACTCTGGAACGAAACGCTGAGCAATTCTACCTACACCTATGATACCCGTCCGAACTGTCTCCTGAGTTTCAGCACGAAGCATAGTTGATGATATTCCTTCTGTACGAGGGAGATACACTACTTGACAGTATTCTTTGAGATAATCAAATTTACCTGTCCAGTCGCTCCCTATGGCAAAAATATCAACTCCATATTTCTGTATATCATCTATCTTCTGCCCCACATAGTCCTCAATAATGATCTTGTCTGCATATCCCGTTGCCTTAACAGCCTCCACTCTTTCCAGGACATTATTGCGGACATTTAATTTACCCCTATCTCTATCGAAATTATCATTTGTGACACCTACAATAAGATAGTCGCCTAATTCTTTTGCTCTACGCAAAAGATTCAAATGCCCTTGATGTAGTAAATCGTAAGTACCGTATGTAATTACTTTTTTCATATGCTAGTAAATTAATAGCCCATTAAGAAATTCATTAATTTGAACTTTTTACATAAATAAACTGCCAATGTAGCCAATGCGACTTGAAGAATAAAGACTACAGGAATCACTATGAAAGGATTAACAATACCCAGTTTCATAACGATGATAGTACGAGCTGGCATAAGAACAAATCCTGTCATAATATAAAACTGCAAAGAGTATTTTCCTACCCACTCTATAAAATCAACAGCCTTATTGATAAGAAAAGACTTTATGGTAGTCAATCTAATAGAAATAGAAAAACAAGCAAAAGAACCAATAATAGGGAGAATCAACTCCCAAAATCTACCTTCACAATAATTGTTTATCAGGATATTGTAAACCACAAACAATAAGAGGAAAAGGACCCAATAGGTTTCAAAACACTTGCGAATTTCTGGATAGAACCTTCTTAAAAGAAAACCAATAAGGAAATATCTGGTAAAAATTAGTACTCTTTGCAATGGATATATAAATGGAAACCAATTTTCCTCGGACAATGTGTATATAAACAATATAGTCAAACAAACTGTAAACGTGGATTTTACAATATATTTTCTAAACGGAGTAACAAGGAAAAAAATCCAGAACAGAATATAAAGGAACCATCGGTCACCTCCTTCCAGAAAATAATAATGCAACCTTTCACTCCATCCTCCTTGAGTAAAAGCAGCCATGGAAGGCATCATCAGTTTCATTCCTAAAGAAACCAAACAAACAAAGAAATAAGGGACCACAAGTCTCCTAATTTTGTCATTCATGACAACTGACCAACTTTTCTTGCTATTCGCAAACAAAAAACCAGACACCATAAAGAAACATGGCATATACCATGAACCTACAATGTCTACCATTAATTTGCAAATGGGATAAAGTTCACGGAAATTGACCGGAAAATACAAGATACTATGATTCCAAAATACCAAAAGCATACAAATGCCTTTTATTATATCAATTTCCCGAAATCTTACTTTAGGCATAAAATCTCTTGTTTCAATTCATTAGATGAGAATAAATTTCATCTAACTTAGAACATATATTCTTAACATTAAATACACTATCAACCAATTTGTCTGCATTCTCTTGCAAATGGTTCCTTTTTTCTGAGGAGCCCATTAAACTGTCAAGACAATCAGCTAATTGGTCTATATCGTAAATATCATAAATTAGACAATCCTTTTCGTTTGTCATCGCATCTACGATTCCTCCCACAGGAGTAGTTACAACCGGTATTCCATATGCTATTGCATCGAGTACCCCCATAGGAAAACCCTCTCCGTTACTTGGCAAACAATAGATTGAGGCACGTTGAAATGCATTAATTTTATCGGGACCACTAACCCAACCTAAGAATTGGACTTGATTCTCTGAAACTCCATACTCACGACATAATTCTTTTGCCTTATCTATGGCCCCATTACCAGCAAACACTAATTTCCAATCGGGATACTTGGCAGAAATTTTTGAAAAAGCTTGAATCAATCTATTATACCCCTTCCGCTCTATTAAAGTCCCAGCAAACAAAATCACATTTTCCCGCTTTGAAAAATCCCGTTGAACTATTGGACAAGGATTGTATAGATAATCCATCTTATAATTTCTATCAGGAAAAGTCTTTTTTATAACACTCATCCAATAAGGAGCTAAGACAATCATCAAATCACTTAGATCAAATAACGATTTAAAATGATTAATGTATTTGGGATCCTCCAAGTGACGTTCCGATGCTGGATGAAAATGTACAATTATCTTTTTCTGAAAAAGTTTTGCAATCCTAGCGAAAATAAGTTTCCTACGTACGGAATTTCTCACTCCCACGTGAATATGAACAATATCATAAAATGGTAATAAACAAAGAAATTCTACAAGGGAGGTTAGCAAATACCACAATTTGCGTACTTTGCCCCCATCACGATGAGTTTGAATCCATTTACAATGATATTTTCCCCACTGATATCCACTTTCATGAGCTTTAACCACGGATGTAATACCACCACGTGTATATCTGGAAGTTGCAACAACTAGAACTTTTGCCATTTTCTATAAAAGCCACTGATTAAAACGAAACACTATTCCGTTTTCTGGAATTCAACAATCTTATAGTGCTCTGTTTCATAAAGCGTTTTTATCTCTGTATTAACATGATAGAAATCTCGTATTACTTTTTGGCTAGAATCCAAATAATACTTACCAGGATCAGTCTTAGAAACTAAAACTTTTAACCCTTCAGCAAAAGAAATGTACCCTCGATAGTATTTCTTTGTATGAGGAGTCATATTCATCCAACCTGTTCTTAGAATCTTTTTTCCAGCTGGAGAGATATGGCATCTTTGTGCCGGAATATAATCTGCTGTTATAGTGCCAATTCCTCCAAAAACCTTTTGATCTGGCACTTGATCAAGTAAAGATTCCATTTCCGCAAGTAATTCCTGCCTATTTAACCGAAGTCTGTAATACTCATAAAATCTATAAGAAAAAACTCCAGACAATAAAATAAACGCAGAAATGAAAAGAATAGAATATGACTTTACAGTCTTCAAATACTTGACATACAGATATAAGAGGCCTAAACTAAAGGACACATAAACACTTATCACAGTTCGAAGTTTGGCCCCCGAGGAATTCATCAAATATAAGTTCGCAAGGACAAACAATAGAAAAATAGATGTCAAAATAAAAAGAGGGAAGTATCTCTTTTTCTTGAAAAAATCGACAAAGAGCACTAATGTCAATATAATCAATAAGATACCTCCATAGCGATGATACATGGAAAGATAAGTAGGGAAATTAGATTTAATAGAATTTAATGCATTACCTCTAACCAATTTCCCATATTGAGCCAAATCTTCTTTTTTCGTTATGTTATCGTCATATTGCAAGGCCGTTATGGTAAGATAATAAGCTGTACGTTTCGTACCGTCAGATATCATAGGGGCTATATCACTCCGTCCTTTATTGTCCTGGAAATAACCACGATTTTTATTATACTGGCTGAAGACTTTCCACTCATCCATTTGAGAATAGACAGACTTCGTATATGCATTCCAAAAATACCCTACAGCCAAAAATACTAATGCGAAAAATGCTTTTCCCCAAAATTGTAACTTATTTTTGTCCCAAAGGAATAAAAAGAAAGGAGATAATAAAAGCCATGGAAGAACGCATGCATAAAAACGGATTTCACAACCTATCCAGAACAGGAAAAATGCTAGGGCAAAGGATTTTATGGATGAACTATCTATAAATAAAATAAATGAAGCCAAGCCAAGTTCAGCTGCAAGAATAGTCCATTGTGGTAGAACCAGTACAAAAAGCTGAATAACAGTAGAGAATATAAATAAAGTTGTCTTTACCGAAAGATCTGCTTTAGAATTCAACAGCTTAATAATCAGCACACAATAACAGCAGATAATAAGAATATGATTTACCACAAAATACCATTCTACTTTGTCTGTCAAGGTATAAAGCCAAGCAATAATAGAGCTATAAAAATATCCCTGAAATGTGGTAAATGGAGATGGAGTACCTGTATAGGCCCCTGATGTTATTAAGCAGAAATAGTTATCATCTGGCGACTGGTAAAAGAAAGAGATGAAAAATGGCAGAGCCAGAAATGCAACTATGGCAAAACAAAATAACCAATTCAATACTTTTTCTCGATCAATCATATATAAATCTGAATTCTCTTAAATTAAGAACATAATTAAAAAAACGCAAAAGGAAGATTATCAGATGATTTAAGTATGAGCTTTAAAAAAATCATACATATTAAATATAAATAATAGAGCGATTTTATCTATATTTCATGCAAATTTACAAATTTTAGAGTATTTATCAAAGAAAATCTATCATTTTCTCCTATTAATTGATTTCAGGATTTAGGAAATTGATTAAAAAGCATAAACCAAACTACGAACAATAAAAATTATGGATTTATATAGCTATAAATTTAGAAACAAAAAGAAAGCATAAAAGCAGAAGTAAAATCTTGCGAATAACTAATAAACTTCAACATAAAAAATAGCTATCGCACCATATTTACAGGCATAAAGGAGATTTAAACAGGAAAAAGGTTTAATGAAGGAAAATGGAAAGAACTAAGCCAAAATCTAGGTAATCCTATAGAGAAACTTCATCCTTATAATTGTAGTCTAAATCCTACAAAAACAAACAAAATGAAAATTTTCTTTTGGCACTAATAATGCAATATATAATCCCCAAATCCCACCCTTATTTGATATCATAGTCAGCTAATGGTAGTGAAACATAATAAATGATCTGTGCACCGTACGGTTATGCTGGAGTATGCACCATGCAAGAAAAAAACAGCACTCCCATACTGCTAACAAAGATTTTTAGCTCACACCTACAACATCAAATTACAAACACTATTTATTTTAATCTTCTAAATCTGTTATGAAATTTAATCCCTGAATCTTAATATCCAGTTCCCTTAACTCTTTAGACAATTTATCTATCTGACGTCCAAGTGGTTTAATATCAATAGTAGTAACCATCTTAATTTCAGAACGACTATAACGGTCTTGCGACTCAGAAGCCTTATTAAATACATCACGAAGTGCATTGACACGCATACCCAAAATATCTTTCTCTGCCATTAACTGGGTAAGCGTCTTACCATCAGAGACGATATGCATATTCGTTTTATTAATCAAATAAACTAAGGACTGAAGTTCATTCAAGCAGGAATCTAATTCTTTCATCAGTTCAGATGGACTTTCTGAAGGTTCATCTCCTTCTTGGATACGAACATTATTCAAAATCCTGCTCTTCAATTGCTCAATTCTTTTTTGCGTATCCTTACGGATAGCTAATGCTTCTGCTAGTTTCATATCGTGATTCTACAAATTTGTAATAAATGTACGAAATAATTTTCTATGCAAATATAATATTTTCTTTCCTATTTTCAAATGAAATAAAGGCTAAAACCCTTTTAAACGAACTGCTAAATAGTACAGAACTTCTAATTTTATAACAAAGTAAACCTACTTGTTAAATTTTTAAGTACCTTTACATCTGAAATAAAAAGTAAATGACTTTAAACATGGCATACACATATCAATATCCCAGAGCTGCACTTACGGCAGACTGCATAGTTATTACTCAAGAACAGGAACCAAGAATTTTACTCATTGAACGTAAGAATGAGCCATTTAAGGGTTGCTGGGCATTTCCAGGAGGATTTATGAACATGGATGAAACTACACAAGACTGTGCAATACGGGAATTAAAAGAAGAAACAGGGCTTGAGATTAACCCCGAAAATATATTTCAAATTGGAGCATATTCTGAAATAGACCGAGATCCAAGAGCAAGAACTGTTACTGTAGCTTACCTTGCAATTATAGACAAACCACTAAAGGTACAAGGTTCTGACGATGCTGCAAAAGCTGATTGGTTTCCGATTTCTAATCTCCCTGATTTAGCTTTTGATCACGATAAAATTGTGAAAGATGCTATTCATCTTTATGAGAACATAATTAAAAGGTAAAGGTAAACCAGTAACAAAAGCTTCTTCGTATAAAATAATCAAAATCTACCTTGCGAATATCTATATTAGGATTTAAATATAAATACTTCGCAAAGTAGATTAGGTAAAGTTCCTTCTACATTGAATAAGCTAACTAAAGACTGATAATCTTAGAAAGTTTGACAGAAATCCCTAATGAATTAGAAAAGATTTCATCTATCCAGAATAATCGAAAATAATCTATCACCTATTTTAATTTTATTCATCTAACGGTGATGATGGCTTTTCTGGATCATCTGAATCATCTTTCCTTTTCTTCCTGGTCATCTTCCGCTTCATCTCATAAAAACGCCGTCTTTGTTTCTTCATTTCAATGCATTTGGAATGCTCACTAGGTTCTCCACTAGAAAGAAGAACTATCAGTCGGATATTATCCAACGTGATTACAGATTGCAAAGCTTTGGCAGCACCAGCCTCATCAATTTCCACAAATCCATAGTTGGAAAGTTGATTACTATTTTGAGGAATGATTCTGGCATTAAATACATGCCCAAAGTTGCTAAACACCTCTACAAGGTTCTCAGCTATGACTCTTTTTGAGAGTCTTGCAACGAATAATGTTGCATAATTTTGTGCATTCATAATATTTCTCTGTTAAAATTTTGGCAAATTTATGGCAGAGATTTCCATCTACCAAATTATTTTTTTAACATTTTTGTTATAGCTTTTATAACAAGTTTGTTATAAAACCGTATATTTTATTGACTATATGAATATTACAGACAGGCCTCAAAAACATGTATTTTTGAAAAAAAATTCAACCATCCATAGGATTTCGCAATTTCTCCTATTTTTTTGCGAAAGTTTTGATGAGGAATGAAACGATTATACTAAATTTATTTATATTTGTAACAAGAATGTAAAGATACACATGGAACCTTTCCACCTTTTAACGATAAGGAAAAGCCTATTGTACACCAGTCATATTAGGTAGTAAAAATTAACTCCCTAACTGGGGAAAAATATTTTGCTAGAAGGAGAATATAATTATGGATAAAAAGCATTTAATAAAATTTGTCTTATTTTTCACCCTGCTATCACCTAATATTATGATAGCTCAAATACTACCAAGACCAGTTTCTGTTGTTAATGGTCGGGGAGATTTCAACCTTGATGTGAACACCAAAATAATAGTAGAGGACGATGGCTATTTCACAAATGAGGTTTTTGCACTTCAAGAAGCTATTTTTTCTAAAATAGGAAGGTTTCTTGGACAAGGGACACAAAGTAAAAATACAATATTAATAAAAAAGTATGATTTTACAGACATCCCTGACAATGCTTACAAGCTTACTGTCACCCCTGATCAAATCCTCCTGGAAGCAGAGACATCAGAAGGAGTAAACTATGGCATACAATCTATTAGACAACTCTTGCAAAAAGGTACTAAGATTCCTGCTACTACGATTGTTGATTATCCTGCTTATCCTTGGAGAGGACTTATGTTGGATGTATCTCGTCATTTTTATCCTCTGGAATATCTAAAACAGCAAATCCGGCTGCTTTCCTACTATAAAATGAATAAACTGCACATTCATTTAAGTGATGATGAAGGCTGGAGATTGGAAATCAAATCACTCCCAGAACTTACTCAGAAGAGTGCTTGGAGAGACATGAACAGACACGACTCTGCTGTTATCAGAAGAACCAATATTGATTCTAGAATTAAGTTAGATAACAGATTCCTGCAAGAAATGGATGGTAGGATGCGGTATGGAGGCTTTTATACCCAAGATGAAATACGCGACTTAGTTCAATATGCTGCGAAACATCATGTGGAGCTTATCCCAGAAATAGATATGCCAGGACACATGATGGCTGCCATTCTAGCCTACCCTGAATTATGCAGTACAGGAAAACCTTCATGGGGGCAAGTATTCAGCCAGCCACTTTGCCCTGCAAAGGAGGAAGTATTCACTTTTGTGGAAACCGTCCTTGACGAAGTGATGCACCTTTTTCCATCTGAATATATCCATATAGGAGCAGATGAAGTGGATAAAACCACATGGCAGGAATCTGAAGCCTGTCAAGCTCTTATGAAAGAAAATGGAATGAAGCATGTAAATGAGTTGCAGAGCTGGTTTGTAGAAAGAGTTGCTAATTATCTGAAAAGTAAAGGAAAAAAAGTCATCGTTTGGGACGACGTGTTGGACGGCCCCATATCTTCCGATTTAAATGTCATGTACTGGCGTGACTGGAAAGCAAACATTCCTTATGAATCTATAGAATCAGAGCACCCCACTATCTTTTGCCCTGGTACTCCACTCTATCTAAGCAGAAGAGATAGCGCACTTTATGACATTTATCATTTACGAAGTTTTCAGGAATTGACCCTAAAACGAAAAGACCTGGTAAAAGGAGCCCAAGCCAACGTTTGGGGTGAACAGATAGGAAATAGCGATTGGGCAAATATACTGATTTGGCCTAGATTGCTGGCTTTAGCCGAGTTAACATGGACTCCATACGAACGCAGAAATTGGGACGATTTCAAACGTAGAATCCCCGACCAAAGGGAGTATCTTAAATCTCTAGGAATAGATTTAGCGAAAGAATCCCCCCTTCTTACCGTAGTTCAAACTCCTGATGCGAAATCCAAAGGTATAAGATTCCATTTTGAACATGAGAAGATAGACCCACAACTGTACTATACTCTTGACGGCTCAGAGCCAACACTGAAGAGCAAACCATTCACTGATAATATTCTAGTAAAAGGCCCATCTATTCTTAGTGTAGGCATTATTGAGGATGGGAAACTTTTAACCCCAATCTTTAAACGTCCTGTAGATTACCACAAAGCTGTGAGAAAGAAAGTCAGATATCTGCAACCTTGGAACAAGGCATATCCTGCTGCTTATGAACAATCGCTCACAAACGGTTTGCAAGGTGCTGATTATTATAAAGATGTAAATTGGCAAGGTTTCACAAATGACCTTGAAGTAGTAATAGACATGGAAGACACAGGTAATCTGAAGGATATTTCCATCAGATTTATGCAAATTGGAGCAGAAGAAGTCTTCATGCCTGGAAGTGTAGAAATAAGTTTCTCAAACGATGGGGAGAATTTTAAGACTTTTAAGGTGATAAAAAATGATGTTGACCCAAAGAAGCAGGGGCTAGTCATGAAAAATTTCACTGCAAATCTTAAAGGAGCAAAAGGCCGTTATATGAAAGTCCTTGCCAAGAATGTTCATAAAAACCAATTCATTTTCACGGATGAAATTATTATTCACTAAGAGCTTTATACCTTCAAAATATTGAAAAATGAACAAGAATAGATTACTACTGACTTTATTGACATTTTGCCTAACCATAAACTTATTAGGGCAAGAAATACGTTGGTACAATCCCATGGACGAAGAGGCCCCTACCCTCCATGGACAAGGCTGGCAAGATGAATTGGAAGGTTCATTCCATCGCTTACCAGAACGCATGGAATCTCAGTTGAAAAACAACCCTACTGCATGGGCTCAAAGCAAACAATGTGCAGGAGAGAAACTGGTTTTTCGCACGAACTCAGAAACTATAACCATCAGATATCAAACAGAAAGTAAAAACTATAATATGCGTCACATGCCATCTACAGGAGTAAGTGGTGTAGACCTTTATGCTGTGGATGAAAATGGGGAATGGACGTTCTGTAATACCAATTTCAAATATTCCTTTGGAGATACGATTAAATATACATTTTCTGGAATTACTTATCCTCCTTCTGCCAATGAAAAAGGTTATGAGTTTCATCTCTATCTACCTTTATATAATGGGGTGAATTGGTTAGAAATAGGTGTGAATAAAGGTAGTTTCTGGCGTTGGGAAAAACCTTCGCTAGAAAAACCTATTGTTATCTACGGAACTAGTATTGCACAAGGTGCTTGCGCAAGCAGACCAGGCATGGCATGGACGAACATTGTGGAAAGAACTCTTCAGCACCCCATTCTTAACATAGGTTTAAGTGGCAGTGCAAAAATGGAAGAACCCATGCAAAATTTACTGAATGAAGTGGATGCCAGTTTGTTTATCTTTGACAACATGGAAAACATGCTGGCAAAAAATGTCTACGACACCTCTCTCCAATGCTGCAAGTTACTTCGTGAAAATCATCCTAACACCCCTATCCTTCTGGTGGAACATAGTGGTTGGCCTGATAGTCACATCAGCAAAACTTCTGCTAATTCAGTAGATGAAATCAATACGGAGCTGAAAAAGGTATATCAGGAACTTCAAAGAAAGGGTATAAATGACATTTACTATCTAACGAAGGAAGAAATAGGGTTAGATACAGAAAGTTTTGTTGAGGGCATACATCCTAATGATTACGGTATGATGATAAATGCCAAATCAATAACAAAAAAGATAAAAGAAATCTTCAAAGAGTATGCATCCGACAAATTTGCGCCATGCACTCAGAACAGAGACCCTTATATGTGGAGGGAGCGTCATGAACAGATTCTAAAGCTAAATAAAGAGGAAAAGCCTGATGTAGTGTTAATTGGGAATAGCATTACACATTATTGGGGTGGAAAACCTACCGCACATATTGTCAGAGGACAAGAAGCCTGGGAAAAAATGTCGGAAGGTTTAATCGTCCACAATCTAGGATTTGGATGGGATCGGATAGAAAATGGCTTATGGCGTATTTATCACGGAGAATTAGATGGTTATGAAGCTAAGAAAGTATTTCTGCTCTTTGGAACGAACAATGTGGTAAAGAACACGGATCATGAAATAGCCCGTGGTATACTGGAATTAGTTCAAGCTGTTAAAGATAGACAACCTAAAGCGAAGATTTACGTCTGTGGCATAATGCCAAGGCATGGATGGGGGCCAAGGGTATTGGAAATCAACAAATATCTTCAAGAATACCTAAAGTCATATCCTCAAATAACCTATATACCTTTCGACTCCTTAGGAGACTCTGAAGGTGTATTACTGGAAGAGTACTGGCATGACGGAACTCACCCCAATGCAAAAGGTTATGAGGCTGAAGCTAAAATCCTCAGAGAGTACATCGTTAACTGAAGAAGCAGGGAAATCGAAGAAATGTAAAAACATTTTACCGGGAAGCATGAGAAGCTTCTGGAACCTTAAGGAAACCCGATAGAAGGCCAAAATTTTCTCCCCTTAAGGAGAAAAATATTTCCCCAGTTAGGGAGAAAATTTTCTCCAGAAAACGTGTCACGTGTGTCGTGTCATGCGTGTCATTTTCAAACGAGGCATATGTAAAGAAAATGGAACTATGATTTAAGCATAAAAAGACCCGAGTTAAATTAACCCGGGTCTTTTTATATTATTCTTCATAACCATTAGGATTATTTTTCTGCCAATTCCAGGAATCTCGGCACATATCCTCTATTCCATATTTTGCTTCCCATCCCAACTCTACTTTTGCCTTAGTTGGATCACAATAACAGGTTGCAATATCTCCAGCACGACGAGGTTTAATGGTATAAGGAACTTTCAAGTTGTTAGCCTTCTCAAAAGCATGAACTACATCCAGAACAGAATATCCATGACCTGTACCTATATTATAAATAGCCAAGCCCTTTTTAGCTACAATAGCTTTCAATGCTGCCACATGAGCGGTAGCCAAATCTACTACATGAATATAATCACGAACTCCAGTACCATCAGGTGTATCGTAGTCATTACCAAAGACACCTAATTCCTTACGCTTACCAACTGCTGTCTGAGTAATATAAGGCATCAAATTGTTAGGTATACCGTTTGGATTTTCACCTATTCTACCACTCTTATGAGCACCAATAGGATTAAAATAACGAAGCAACACCACATTCCACTCAGGATCTGCTTTCTGGACATCGGTCAAAACCTGTTCCAACATGCTTTTAGTTTGACCATAAGGATTTGTACAATGTCCTTTAGGGCATTCTTCTGTAATAGGGATGATGGCAGGATCACCATAAACAGTTGCAGAAGAAGAAAATATGATGTTCTTGCAATTATGCTTTCTCATGACATCAAGCAGCACAAAAGTTCCACTCATATTATTCTCATAATACTCTAATGGTTTCTCTACAGATTCACCTACAGCCTTCAATCCTGCAAAGTGAATGCAAGCATCGAATTTATGCTCCTGAAACACTCTATTTAATCCCTCACGATCACGAATATCTACCTCATAAAATGGAATATCAACACCCCCTATGAGTTCTGAAACTCGTTTTAGAGATTCTTTCTGAGAATTTGCCAAGTTATCTACAACAACCGTCTCATGACCTGCTTTATGCAATTCTATCAAGGTATGTGTTCCTATATATCCGGCACCACCTGTTACTAAAATTTTCATACTCAAACTTTTTATTTAATCATATTCATAAAGATGGAACATACGATCCATCAATTTCCATTTTTCATCACTTGTTTCACCTATTTTACAATCCTGATATTGAGCGTTCCAATCTTCCCACTCTTGCTGACGTGGAAGTTTTGCCAACTTACTCATAGCTTTATCCCAGTCGAAATCAAGGGGAGTCTCTACAATCATAACCAATCGATTCCCTTGAATATAAAGCTCCATTTCAAGAATACCAACTGCCTTTATGCCATCAATAATCTCACGCCACATATGAGGCTTACTATGCTGTTTTATATAAGCCTCAATGAGCTGATCATCATCTATTAAGTCAAGAATCTGCACATAGCGCTTTACTGGCTGACCATAATCTCGGACTAAAACACCTTCCATCTTATCCTATTATTTAAGTTCCATATCAGGAGCCAGAACATTATGAACCGGCCAAACCTGAGCCTTAGCTAAATTATATATACCCGTACCACGGACATCTTCTACATTTGCTCCAAATAATACGGTATACCTTCCTGCTGCAGCTTCCCATTGAGAGTTTACAATACTAAAACTTGACAGTGAATAATTATCAACTTTAAAATGCAGAGTTTCAGATTCTCCTGGATTCAATTTCTTAGTTTTTGCAAAAGATTTTAATTCACAAGCTGGTTTTTCCAGACCACCAGCAGGAGCACTGACATAAAGCTGAACACTTTCCTTACCTGCTACTTTTCCTGTATTTGTTACAGTTATAGCTGCTTCAAAACCATCTTTCGTGGATTTGACTGTAGGTTTACTGTAGCTGAAGTTAGTGTAACTCAAACCATATCCAAAAGGATAACTAACATCAACCTTATGCGTATTGAAATAACGATAACCCACATTTATACCTTCAGCGTGTAAAGTATAATCCCGATTTTTAATCTGACCATTGCCACCGAAGTTATAGCCACCAGCACCCTGGGGAACACCATTAATCGGGAAGTTCTGTGATGATGGAACATCTGTTAAGGAGATAGGCCATGTCATGGTTAATTTTCCACTAGGATTCTCCTTACCCATCAAAACATCTGCTATAGAATTACCACCTTCTTGACCTGGTTGCCATGCTAGCAAGATAGCATCTGGAAGATTTTTCCAGGAATCTGTTTCAATGACAACTCCCGTATTTAAAACCACGATGACTTTCTTCCCTAATATATGGAACGCATCACAAATATTTTGCAATAAATCACGTTCCATGTCTGTCAGGTTAAAATCTCCATCTTTCACACGATCTGAACCCTCACCTGCTTGACGAGCAATGGTTAAAATAGCTACATCAGCTTTAGCTGCTTGATTTTCTATGGTAAAACGAGGAAGAGCCATCTCTGGAACCATCTTCTGACCTCGTGGATAAGAATAATTCTGTACCGTCATAGGGCCAGAAGCTAACTGATAATCTCTATATTTTTCATAGAGATTCTTTAGATCTTCTGTTACGGATAATCCTGCATTAGTCAAACCTTCTACCAAATCCACAGTGTAAGGTTTATAAACATGACCAGAACCCAAGCCACCTGCTAGTAATGAATATGAAGTAGCACCAAATAAAGCAGCAGTCTTCACATCCTTTAGAGGCAGTGCATTATTTTCATTCTTTAGCAAAACCATTCCTTCAGTGGCACTCTGACGTGTAATGGCAGCATGCGACTTCATGTCCGGTTTATTTGAAAACTTATAGCCCTTGAAACGTGGTGTCTTAACAATATATTCCAAAATTCGTTTTACACAAATATCCAAATCGGCTTCAGAAAGTTCACCACTTTTTACCTTTTCTACCACTTCAAAACTCTGAGTTGGATAGCCCGGAGCCATCAAATCATTTCCTGCCTTTATCTGCTCATGAGTGTCACGTTTTGGTGTCCAGTCTGTTATGACAATTCCGTCGAAGTTCCACTCATCACGAAGTATTGTGGTCAATAAGTCTTTATCTTGCTGAGTAAATTTACCATTTAATCTGTTGTAAGAAGACATGATTGTCCATGGCTTAGATTCCTTTACTGCAATCTCAAATCCTTTCAGGTAAATTTCACGAAGTGCACGTTGATCCACCACTTCATTAACTGCCAAACGATTGGTTTCTTGACTGTTCACTGCGTAATGCTTAATATCTGCACCTACACCCTGACTTTGTACTCCTTTCACATAGGCAGCAGCTACCAATCCACTTACCACCGGATCCTCTGAATAATACTCATAATTACGACCTCCCAGAGGATTTCGCATGATATTCATACCAGGAGCAAGCAACAAATCTACACCATATTCCTTTACTTCATTACCAATGGAGGCACCAACATTATAAATTAAATCAGTATTCCAAGAACACGCAAGAGAGGTTCCTGTAGGGAAACCCGTACAATAATAGGTATTCGGATCGTCCTTGCGAGTGGCATTAATACGAAGTCCTGCTGGGCCATCAGCCATTACAGTTGGAGGGATACCTAAACGAGAGATTTGCATCGTACTACCTGCAGCTCCCTCTACAAAGTCTGCATGCTCACCAATAATTCCATATTGAGCAATAATAGCAGCACCCATAGTAGAAGAACGTCCATTAGCTACCACCAAAAGAGACTTCTCTTCTAGTGTCATGGCTTTCACAATTTCATCAATATTATTCTCCGTAAGCTTAAGCTGAGCAAAAGTAGGAGAAAACCCCATAAGGAACAAGGCAAAAGAAATAATCGTTTTTTTCATTATTCAGTGTGTTTTACATTTTGGTGTAAATTTACAACAAAAAAACTGTCTATTAAAATTTCAAAATAAAAATACCAAGAGTTAAATAATTATGTCAGTATTTTCTCTTATATTTGTAAGCAATATCACCACGTTTACATTTAACCCATGAAAAGATTATTATTATCCACTGTTATTTGTTTCTCTCTATTCTTGCCCACATTTGCACAAAAGAACAAACCTGCAACACAACTGGCAGCTAAAGAAATCGGGCTTGCTACTATTAATAGAACTACAGCAGAGTCTATCATTGAATTCTTAGCTAGTGACGAATTAGAAGGACGTGAATCTGGGTTTCATGGCTCATACGTCACCAGCAAATACTTAGCTAGCCAGTTAAAATTGATTGGCGTAAAACCCTTGTACGACAGCTATTTCCAAGACTTCGAAGCCTATAGTCAGGATCGTTATAAAGGAGGAAGAAGGTTCAGTGTAATACCAGATTCTATTACAAAATGGAAGCAAGGAACCACACGAAAATTGAAGATGCGAAATGTAATTGGAATGATTCCTGGTGAAAATACGGATGAATACGTTATAGTTGGTGCGCATTTTGACCATCTCGGTTTAGATTCCGCCCTTGATGGAGACCAAATTTATAATGGAGCTGATGATAATGCTAGTGGTGTAAGTGCAGTTTTTCAAATTGCAAGAGCATTTATTGCCTCCGGGAAGACACCTAAAAGAAACGTAATTATAGCTTTTTGGGATGGAGAAGAACGAGGATTATTAGGTTCACGATATTTTGTAGACCACTGTCCTTTTCTAAAACAAATACAAGGTTATCTTAATTTTGATATGATTGGACGAAACAACAAGCCTGAAAATCCTCCATATGTTGTCTATTTCTATACAGCTTCTCACCCTGTATTTGGTGAATGGCTAAAAAAGGATATTCAAACCTACGGATTAAATTTAGACCCAGATTACAGAGCATGGGACAAACCTGTAGGAGGTTCAGACAACGGTAGTTTTGCAATCTATGATATTCCTATTATCTGGTATCATACCGATGGACATCCTGATTATCATGGAACAGGAGACCATTCCGAGAAACTTAATTGGGAAAAGATAGTAGATATTACCAAGGCTTCATTCCTCAATGCTTGGAATCTAGCAAACGAGAATAATTATTAAAAACAATAAGGAGAGGCTTATCTAGCTTCTCCTTGTTCTAATACTGTTTTAATCTTATCCAATTGAAGTAGATAACCAGCCATACGGGGATTATTCCAATAACGTTGAGCACATTCACAAAGAGCTCCTACCGTAAAAGGCAAATTTGGAATGAACGTAGCTTTATCTACCTGAAGACTTTTAGGTAATTCTCGTGATTTAAACCAATCGCAAAGAGCATCTGCATCTTGCTTTGTATATATTTTAGGTTTTTCCATATCTCCTTACTTCATTTTACATTATCATAATACCACCAATAAGTTTTTCCAAAATCGGTTCTAGATATATTCATAGAAACTTGAGAAATACTAGATGATCGCACTAAACGTTTGTAATCCTCATAGTTAGTTTCTTGTATTGAATTTTTATAATTTATCCTCCCCGGACGGATATGCTGATAAAGCACTAATGCTTCTTGATAATACCGAGGTAGTTTAACCACTGAATCTTCTTCGAAATGGTAAACTTTCTTCAATTTATCTGCAAACTTATCCAAATTTCGTTCCAGTAAATAAGCACAAAGCAAATATTGTTCAGCCATAGGCTGTTTTGCTTGGTCAGAATTATTGAGTAATTCTAAAAATTCTAGAGCCGGTTGATTCTCAGAATTTGGATATGCTCCTAGTTCCCTATAAAGTTGCATAGGAGGGAAAACCATCCGTACAGAATCTGACAAATTCAGCAACATACCATCTGCACCATAATCCTGTGGATATAGAAACAACCTTTCACCTAATAAATCCTTTTTTTGAAGCGAATAAACTCTCAAAGCTGTAATCTCAGGGCTCGAAACCTTTGATTTACTCCCTATTTCCAAAGCCTCATCTATATTTCCTTTACTTAAATTATACTCTATTGCATATCGATAATACGTAACTTCTTTCGTATCACTAAGCCACAAACACATAACAGCTAAAATAATGAAAGTTATCAAATTAGGAATTAGTGTACGAACAATTATACCCCCTGCACGAGTATCAAATGTAGTAGTAAGATGCTTAAAAAAGGAAACAACAAAGAAAAACACCACCATCCCTACAGGGTAAAGCCATATCCAATGTCCAAATTGAAAATGTGTATAAGCCGTTGCTGCTACACTTGACATCATGGCTAAAGTAAAGAAGGAAGGGAAAAAGCTAACACAATGCCATTCCCGTTGAAGATTAAAGAAGCTATTCAATAGCATCTGAAGGAGCAATAAAAGAAGTGTTATAATTCCAGCTCCAACTGGTGGATAATATACTGTTAAACCTTTGGATAATACATGTTGTGCCATACCCAATATGCCACCCTGTACCTTCCAAAGGTAAAGATAAGAGAAAATGCAGAATAGAGAACCGCACACAATAGCTATTATGCGCGCGGTTCTTAAGTATGAAGGATTATTATAATTCATATTCTTTTAGTCCACCTTACGAAGCACCATTGCAGTACGTGCAGGGACGTAAAGTAAAAGCCATTCCTTATTATATTTCTCGTACAAAACATCATACTTGGTAAAATGGCGTATAGTGTCGTCTGTCAGTCCATTACCTCCAAAACTAGGATTGTCTGAATTCAAGACTACTTCATATGAGCCCTTAGGCACTAAAAATCCATAATCAGTAAATGATCTCTCTGGATTAAAGTTAAACACAAACACCAGATTTCCACGAGAATAAGCCAGAACTTGATCACCATCATTATGCCAAATTTCTTGAACTTTACTCTTTTGGATGTTTTTCTCACCACCAATTAAATGTATCATTGCTTTATCAAAGTCACCTAACCAATGGAAGCATAAATCCTTATTATCGACAAGATTCCATTGACGCCGTGCATACTTGTAGCTCCACCCATTTCCTTCTCTAGGAAAATCTATCCACTCCGGATGACCGAATTCATTACCCATGAAATTCAAATAACCTCCATTGATGGTACTGCAGGTTATTAAACGAATCATCTTATGTAAAGCAATACCTCGATCTGCCACTAAATTCTCATCTCCGATTTTAAAATGCCAATACATATCCGCATCAACCAATCGGAAAATAATAGTCTTATCTCCTACCAAGGCTTGGTCATGGCTTTCAGCATATGAAATAGTCATTTCATCTTTACGTCGGTTGGTAAGTTCCCAGAAAATACTACTAGGTTTCCAATCCTCGTCTTTCTTTTCCTTAATTATTTTAATCCAATAATCAGGAATATTCATTGCCATACGATAATCAAAGCCATAACCTCCATCTGAGATTTTAGCAGCCAAACCTGGCATACCAGAAACCTCTTCTGCTATAGTAATCGCATTATGATTAACCTCATGAATCAAATCATTGGCCAATGTCAAATATATGATAGCATTGCCATCTTGATGTCCATTATAATAATCTTGATAACCACCAAATGCTTCACCTAAGCCATGACTATAATAGAGCATTGAAGTTACACCATCAAACCGGAAACCATCGAAATGGAATTCCTCCATCCAATACTTACAATTAGAGAGTAAGAAATGCAAAACCTCATTTTTACCATAATCAAAGCACAAAGAATCCCAAGCTGGATGTTCGCGACGATCACCTTGATTAAAGTACTGGCATGGATCGCCAGCCAAATTACCAAGCCCTTCCATTTCATTCTTAACTGCATGACTATGAACTATGTCCATTATTACAGCTATACCCATGGAATGTGCGGTATCAATTAATTCTTTCAATTCTTCTGGAGTTCCAAAACGACTAGAGCAGGCAAAGAAATTACTAACATGATATCCAAAACTTCCATAATATGGATGCTCCTGTATTGCCATGATCTGAATACAATTATATCCATCATCCTTAATACGTGGCAAAACATTCTGCTGGAATTCAACATATGTGCCCACTTTTTCTTCATCTTGAGCCATACCTATATGGCATTCATAGATAAGTAATGGAGATTTATTGGGCTTGAATTTATTTATTTTGAATTTATATGGTTCTTCTGGTTCCCAAACTTGTGCTGAAAATATATGTGTAACATCATCTTGAACAACTCTTTGAACCCAAGCAGGAATACGTTCTCCTTCACCTCCATCCCAATGCACTTTCATCTTATACAAATCACCATGTTTTAGGGATTGTGGTTTCAAATTTATTTCCCATACTCCATTTTTCTTCGGTTTCAACTGGTATTCTGGACTTTCCTTCCAACCATTAAAATCACCAATCAAACAAATAGATGTTGCATTGGGAGCCCATTCACGGAACACCCAACCTTTTGCAGTACGATGTAGTCCAAAATAAAGGTAGCCTGTTGCAAAATCACTTAAAGATTTCTTACCTCTATTTGTCAATTCTGATTTTTTGGCCAATACACTATAATAACGACCTTCTATTGCAGGAGCAAAAGGCTCCAACCACTTATCATTCTTAATCAGTTTTAATGGAGTTTTCTTTTCCATAACTACCTATTTGATTTAAGTTAAATTATCTACGACGACCTCTTCTACGTCGAGTTGATCTTTTCCTAGTATAAGTACTTTTGTTACTGGCGTTTACGACACGATCTGGAACATCCTTAATAGCTGGTGCAGATGCCACTTCTTTACCATCTAGCTGTTTTAGCTGATTTCTTTGATAAACACCTTTATGCAGCAAAGTTCCATCTGAGGCAAATTCTTCGTAAGGGCCATCTTTTAAATCGTCGGTAAAGAAACCTACGAATCGAATGCCATCCTTATCTATTAAAGTACCATTCCCATTCTTCTTCCCATTCTTATAAGATCCCTTATATATAGAACCATCAGCCATGCGAAATTCACCCTGTCCATTCATGGCTCCATTTTGCCATTGTCCTTCATACACATCGCCATTTGCCCAAGTATAAGTACCTACACCATCCATCTGATTCTCTTTCCACTCCCCTTCATAGATAGCTCCGTTAGCCCACTTATATTTCCCCTGGCCATTTTGGTTCCCATTATTAAATTCACCTATATATTCATTGCCATTTGCAAATTTAAAGTGCCCATGGCCTGTCCGTTCTCCATTAAGATAATCTCCTTCATAAACATCACCATTTCGGAATCTGTATACACCTTTTCCTTCCTGAACATCTTCATTCCAATCTCCCTCATAAACATCACCATCAGCGAATGTATAAGTACCCTTACCATGGCGCATGTTTTGCTTCATATGGCCTTTATATGATGAACCATCCTCCCATTCAAAATAGCCTTCACCATCTTTCATGTCATTTTTCCATTCACCATCATAATAAGCCCCATCTTTCCATGTATATCTTCCTTTTCCAGAACGTTTGCCATCCTCCCACTCACCGGTATACTTATCACCATTGAAATAGTACATGATGCCAAAACCTTTTTGTATACCTTTATAAAAAAAGCCTTCATAGCGGTTGTTGTTTGCAAAAAAGTATGTACCCTTTCCATGGGGAAAATCATCATACCACTCTCCATCATACTTTTCCCCTGATTTAGCATATGTCATCACACCATGACCACTTCGACGACCAACAGCCCAGTTGCCATCATAAACATCACCATTAGCCCAGGTACATTTACCTAAGCCATAAGGTTTTTTAGCAATAAGTTCACCATGATATTGAGATCCGTCCTTGAATTTATAACTCCCTACAGAATATTTTTGGGCGAATAAAGAATTTGCAGATAAAAATAAAATAGAAAAGATTATATAAAGTATTTTCTTCATTTGGATTTACACTTATTCGTGGATTTATGCAAATATAAATAGAATTGGCCAAATGAACAAATATCTTAAGGATTCTTTATACTTTTTTGCCAGCAATTACAACCTTCATTTTTTCCGTTTGAAGATACTTTTTAGCCATTTGCTGAATGTCATATATGGTGGTAGAACGAATAGAATCAACTTGTTTTTGCATAAAATCATCTTCAAACCCACTTACCTCTGCAAATATAAATGCATCGGATAACCCTAAGCCCTCATATCGTCTTGTTAACTCTCCTAACATATAACTTTTTACCATATCCAATTCTTCTTGGCTCACAAGGTTGTCACGCAAATTTTCAATTTCATTATAAACCTCCTGAATTAAAGGCCTAACATATTTGGCATCACATTGTGTGGACACAACAAATAAAGATTCATATGGATAAGTTACAAGACTTGAACCGATTCCATATGTATAGCCCTTATCCTCACGAATATTACTCATAAGTCGGCTACCAAAATATCCTCCTAAAAGAGTAACCAATACTGACAACTTCGTAAAATCAAGATGATTCTGACGAATTGTTAAACAGCCTATATGAACTGAATTTTGAACTGCATCAGCCACTTCTATAAAGAGTTCTTTCTCATTTGAAGGAACTGGAGGGACAGGAATCATTTGAACTGTTGTAGAATCAACTCCCCAAAATTTCTCTCCAAACAAATTTTCAACTAAGCTACGAACTTTTAAATTTGGATTTCCTGAGAGATAAAGTGATGTATTTTGACTATGATAATAACGAGTATAAAAATCTCTTAAGTTTGAAGTCTGAAGACGAGTATAATCTTCAGAAGAAGCATATTTTGAACATGGATGACTTTCACCTAAAACCATTTTGCTAAAAGCAACCCGAGAAATAGAATCAACCTTCCTTGAATTCACTATATACTTTTGACGAGCATTTTCTACCATTACTTGGAATTCACTCAAAGGGAAAGCCGGTTCTTTGACAATTTCATTCAACACATCCAATGTTTCCTTTGCATACTTGTTTAAAGAAAAAAGATGAATAGAATTAGAGCTAACACCAGAATTATAAGCTAACCATGCCCCATACCTGTCCAAACTCTCAGAAATTTCTACGGAACTCTTCCTTTGAGTTCCTTCTCCCAGCATTTTATTTGTAAAAGCCGACTGCAATGGCATCTCTTGTCGCCATTGACCTCCGTTTACTAAAATATCCAAACGAAAAACATCCTCTTGAACCGTATTACCTAATAGAGCAAATTTAGATTTATTTGGCATTACCATTCTATTAATTTTAGGTAAATCCAAATACACTATGGGCTTAATTGAAGGGGATGTTTTACGGTCTAGCTTTTTCATACAGCATGCTGCTTAGCTAAAAAAGCCTCAGCTTTTTCCAAATCTTCTGGCGTATCTATCCCTATTGTCTCTACTTCACTAATCCCAACCTTTATAACATAACCATTTTCCAACCAACGGAGTTGTTCCAAAGATTCTGTTATTTCTAAAGGTGATTGAGGCAAAGATGTTATTTCACGCAAAACTTCTGCGCGATATGCATAAAGACCTATATGTTTATAATAAGTATGCCCGGTAAGCCAATCTTTACGGTCCTTATTCCTAAAATATGGAATAATACTACGACTAAAATAGAGAGCCTGCATATTCTTATTCACAACGACTTTAGGAGAATTTACGTTTTCTAACGCATCATACCCATCAGATGGAATAAAGGGTTTCACTAGTGTAGCGATTTGAGTTTGAGGATCCTTGAAACAATCCATAATGGCCTGAAGTTGAACAGGCTGAATAAAAGGTTCATCCCCTTGAATATTAATTATCACATCGAAATCGCCTGGCGTTTTGGTATAAGCTTCAAAACAACGATCAGTACCACTTTTATGAGAAGTACTAGTCATGACAACCTTTCCACCAAAAGCATTTACAGCATCTGCAATACGTACATCATCTGTAGCTACAATTGCATCATTTAACACACTAGTTACCTGCTCGTAAACTCTCTGAATTACCATCTTTCCTCCTAAGTTAGCCAATGGCTTTGCAGGGAAACGAGTTGAAGCATATCTTGCTGGAATAATTCCTAAAAATTTCATTATCTGTAATATTATTGGAAAATTGTATCTACTCCACCTTCTTCTAATGGGTCTTTATGTTCTGTAGCTAAGCCACCACATGGAGTCCAAGTTGACGGAATATCAAATTTTTCTTCTTCACTATAGCCTAATGTCTTATCTTTAAACACTTTCTGCATGTAAAGAGCCCACACTGGAAGAGCAGCAGCTGCACCTTGACCTAATGTCATCGTGTCAAAATGGATGTCACGTTCCTCACCACCTACCCATACACCACTAACAAGGGATGGGGTATACCCCATAAACCAGCAGTCGGAGTTTGAATTTGTAGTACCTGTTTTACCACCCATATCACAAGTTAAATGATAACGATTACGCACACGGCTACCTGTACCTCCATCAATCACTGAACGCATCATGTAAATCATCTTGAAAGCACTATCCTCACTAATAACTTCCTCCATCTGGGGCTGGAATTCAGCCACCACGTTACCTTCATTGTCTTCTATACGTGTGACATACATTGGAGCCACACGAATTCCATGATTAGCAAATGCCGTATAAGCAGAAACCATCTCGCTAACCTTGATATCACAAGTGCCTAAACAAAGAGGCATATAAGGCTCTATGTCATTATTCCGAACTCCATAACGATGAAGCATATCTACTAATGCTGGAGGAGTTAAATGATCCATAAGATATGCTGAGATCCAATTGTTAGACTGCTGCAATCCCCATTGCAATGAAACCAATTGACCTATTCTAGATGAACCACTATTCCTAGGGGTCCAGTTCCCATATGTGCGCTGCACATTCAAAACTTGATCACAAGGTGTAAAACCACTTTCCATAGCTAAAGAATACAAGAATGGTTTAATAGTGGAACCCACCTGACGACGCCCTACACCTGCCATATCGTATGTAAAATGTGGGAAATCTAATCCTCCGACATAAGCTTTCACATGACCAGTTTTAGGATCCATCGACATAAATCCCGTGCGTAAGAAATGCTTATAATATCGAATAGAATCCATTGGAGTCATCAATGTATCTATCTCGCCCTTGTATGTGAATATAGACATCTTCTGCTTTTCACTAAAAGACTTCAAAATATTCTCTTCACTATACCCCGCAGCTTTCATATTACGCCATCGATCACTCTGGCGAATATTCCTGTTCATTATCTTATCCACTTCTTCTTTTGTGAGCTGCTTTGTAAAGGGAGCAGTAGGGCGTCCTTTTTTCTCCTTAAAGAAAGCAGGCTGAAGCACCTTAGCCACATGCTCAAAACAAGCCTCTTCTGCATAGCGTTGCATTCGGCTGTCAATAGATGTATATATCTTCAAGCCATCAGTGTAGATATTATAAGTCTCACCTGTTTTTTTCCTATTCTTATTACACCAACCATAAAGAGGATCTTTCTCCCAAGCTATAGAATCCTCATAGTAATTTACGTCTTGCCATGAAGCATAATCACTACGCTTAGGTTTTTCTGCCATCATAATTTTACGAAGATACTCACGCAGATATGGAGCTATTCCTTCTTTATGGTCTACCCTATGGAAATTCAATACCAAATCTTGAGCCTGATATTCAGCACAATCAGCTTTACTTAAATAACCAGCTTTTTCCATTTGGCTCAGCACGGTATTTCTACGTGCCTTGCTCCGTTCTGCAAAACGTACTGGATTATAATAAGAAGGGTTTTTACACATTCCTACTAAAGTAGCAGACTCAATAACAGTCAGTTCTTTAGGAGTCTTGTTAAAATATACCTTAGCTGCTGTTTTAATACCAACTGCATTATTCAAAAAGTCGAAGTAATTCAGATACATAGTAAGCAGCTCTTCTTTAGTATAGAAACGCTCCAATTTAACAGCAATAACCCATTCTACAGGTTTTTGAATAATTCGTTCTAACGTACTACTTGCATGTTCGGAATAAAGCTGTTTTGCTAGCTGCTGAGTAATAGTACTACCACCCCCGGCATTAGCGTTACCCATGAGACCTCGCTTAACGATAGCACGTGACAAAGCACGCAAATCAATACCAGAATGCTCGTAAAAACGAACATCTTCAGTTGCCACAAGTGCATCTATTAAAGAAGAAGGCAATTCATCATAAGAGACAAAAACACGGTTGTCACGACTTAGTGACCATGTTCCCATCAATTTTTCATCAGCAGAATATATTTGTGTAGCATAACGATTCACAGGATTTTCCATCTCATCAATCGGAGGCATGTACCCTATCCAACCATTATATATAGCAATGAATCCTATAAAACTTGCCAGCACAATAGCAAATAAAAGAATCCAAATAGCTTTCAAAAATTTATTCATAATGAACGCAAGTTTGTTTATTGGTGCAAATTTAGCTATAATTATTGTATAATTAACTTATTCGGAAAAAAACTTGTTCTAATTATCTATCTGGGTTGATGGATTTTTACTTTTTTTTAGTATCTTTGACGCTTGAAAAACGATAAATTTTGCAACAAAATGAAAACCCGCAGTTTAGTCACGATTGCTGACACGTCCAAAGAAAAAATTATGTACCTTTTGGAAATGGCACATGAGTTTGAAAAGAACACAAATCGTAAAATATTAGACGGCAAAGTCGTAGCGACCCTGTTTTTTGAACCTTCTACCCGTACTCGTCTTAGTTTTGAAACTGCTGCAAACCGCCTAGGCGCTCGTGTCATTGGCTTTGCAGACCCTAAAATTACAAGTGGAACAAAGGGTGAGACTTTAAAAGACACCATCATGATGGTTAGCAATTACGCTGATATCATTTGTATGCGTCACTATTTAGAAGGTGCTGCACGGTATGCAAGTGAAATAGCTCCTATCCCCATTGTTAATGCCGGAGATGGAGCCAACCAACATCCTTCTCAGACTTTACTTGACCTTTATACCATATATCAGACGCAAGGCACTTTAGAGAACCTAAATATCTATATGGTAGGAGATTTAAAATATGGCCGAACTGTTCATTCCCTTCTTATGGCTATGCGTCATTTCAATCCATTCTTCCATTTCATAGCTCCGGATGAGCTTAAAATGCCTGAAGAATACAAAGAATACTGCGAACAGCAAGGAATCAAATATAAAGAACATAAAGAATTCAATGCTGAAATAATCAAAGATGCAGATATCCTTTATATGACGAGGGTCCAAAAAGAACGGTTTACTGATCTAATGGAGTATGAGCGCGTCAAAGATGTCTATATCTTGAAAAAAGAAATGCTCAAGGATACAAAGGATAACATGAAGATACTTCATCCATTACCACGAGTAAATGAGATTGCTTATGATGTGGATGAAGACCCAAAAGCTTATTATTTCCAGCAAGCTAAAAATGGACTTTATGCTCGTCAGGCTATTATATGTGATTGTTTGGGACTTACTATTGATGATGTAAAGAATGATCCAACCATCTTAAAATAAACCATTATGAAAAAAGAATTGCAAGTTGCTGCCTTGGAAAATGGAACTGTGATTGACCATATTCCATCCAACAAATTATTTGATGTTGTCAATTTGCTTCATTTGCAAAAAATGACTACTCCTGTAACCATTGGATATAACTTGGAAAGTCAAAAGATGGGGTGCAAAGGCATTATTAAGGTCGCTGACAAATTCTTTAATCCAGAAGAAATGTCACGTTTATCTGTCATTGCTAAAAATATGCAATTGATTATAATCAAAAATTACGAAGTGGTAGAAAAAATAAACGTGGACATCCCCGACCAATTGAAAGGCATTGTTCGCTGTAGCAATCCCAAATGCATTTGTAATAACGAGCCAATGTCCACTCATTTCCATGTGACAGATAAAGTCCGCGGCATTATTAAGTGCCATTATTGCGAAAAAGAGCAGGTACTGGAGAAAGTGCAATTAATATAAAAAATGAAACAAGACTGGAAACCGGGCACTATGGTTTATCCACTGCCAGCCGTTTTGGTTAGTTGTGGTTCAATCCCCGATGATTACAACCTAATTACCGTGGCATGGACTGGTACCATTTGTACAAACCCACCTATGTGCTATATTTCAGTAAGGCCAGAAAGGCATTCCCATGAAATTATATTGAAAAACATGGAGTTTGTCATCAACCTTACTACAGAAGAAATGGCATTTGCAACTGATTGGTGTGGAGTGCGTTCCGGTAAAGACTACAATAAATTCCAAGAGATGGGACTTACCCCAGGAAAAGCATCTATCGTAAATTGTCCAATTATCGAAGAGTCGCCTCTTAGTATAGAATGTAAAGTAAAAGAGGTTATTTCATTGGGATCACACGATATGTTTATTGCTGATGTAGTCAATGTCAAGGCGGATGAGAAATACCTAGATCCTACTGGTAAATGGAATCTGGCCAATAGTAATCCACTAGTTTACTTACATGGCGGATATTACAAAATAGGAGAAAAAATAGGTAAATTTGGATGGAGCGTAGAAAAAAAGAAATAGATAAATATAAATTATTATGAAAAGAGATGAAGCAATTTTTGCGTTGATCAACGAAGAGAGACAACGTCAATTGAAAGGCATCGAGTTGATCGCCTCTGAAAATTTTGTGAGTGACGAAGTAATGGAAGCCATGGGTTCCGTTATGACCAACAAATACGCAGAAGGTTATCCTGGTAAGCGCTATTACGGAGGATGCGAAGTAGTAGACAAGAGTGAATCCCTTGCCATAGAACGCATTTGCAAGTTATTTGATGCAGAATTTGCTAATGTCCAGCCACATTCTGGAGCACAAGCAAATGCTGCCGTACTTCTAGCATGTCTTAACCCTGGTGATAAATTTATGGGATTAAATCTTTCCCATGGTGGGCATCTATCTCACGGTTCATTAGTCAACACTAGTGGTATTTTATACAAGCCATGTGAATATAACCTCAAAAAAGAAACAGGCCGTGTTGATTATGATCAGATGGAAGAAATAGCATTACGTGAACGTCCTAAACTCATTATTGGTGGTGGTTCTGCATACAGCAGAGAATGGGATTATGCACGTATGCGTAAAATTGCAGATGAGGTCGGAGCTTTACTTATGATTGACATGGCACACCCTGCAGGTTTGATTGCTGCTGGTTTGCTAGACAACCCTGTTAAATATGCTCATATCGTAACTTCAACCACACATAAAACCCTTCGAGGCCCACGAGGAGGTATTATTCTACTAGGCAAAGATTTTGAAAATCCATGGGGACTTAAGACTCCAAAAGGCCAAGTAAAAATGATGAGCCAGCTTATTAATTCTGCAGTTTTTCCTGGCCAGCAAGGAGGACCATTGGAGCATGTAATCGCAGCAAAAGCTGTTGCGTTTAATGAAGCACTCCAGCCTGAATTCAAAGAGTACCAAAAACAAGTAAAGAAAAATGCCAATGTTCTTGCACAAGCTCTTATAGATAGAGGCTTTGAAATTGTTTCGGGTGGAACTGACAATCATTCAATGCTTGTTGATCTACGTTCCAAGTACCCAGATTTAACGGGTAAAGTAGCAGAAAAAGCTTTAGTTGCTGCTGATATAACAGTAAACAAAAATATGGTGCCTTTCGACACTCGTAGTGCTTTCCAAACTTCAGGTATTCGTTTAGGAACTCCAGCTATTACAACACGTGGAGCAAAGGAAGATTTAATGCTAATAATTGCAGAAATGATTGAAACCGTTCTAAATTCTCCTGAGGATGAGCAGGTTATCTCTAGCGTTAGAACTCGTGTCAATAATATAATGAAGGATTATCCTTTGTTTGCTTATTAATTATTTAGACCTTATAGTAAAAGAAGGGGAGGCAATTGCCTCCCCTTCTTTTGTACTATGGTTAATTATCTGATAAAAGTTTCTTTAAAAATTCTTCTAGTTCCTCATCTAAACCTTGAAGTAATCCATCTTCAGCAATAACTATATCATCATCTATCAATAGGAGATCCTCTATCGTTTCCTTATCTTCATCTACCAAGACAAAAGAATATGGTTTAATAATAAATAGATTCTCTAGTTCCTTACGCCTATAGTCCAAAGATCTTCTTAGAATCAAAGAAACATCTTTTATAGCATCGGCCCCACCCAATCCTTCAAACTCACTGATAATAACATTACTTATTACCTCATCGTCATCATCAAACACTTTCAACTCGCCACTATTAAACAACGGTTGAAAATGTATATCTGTAATCACACTTTCTTCAGGTGTAGAATAATGTTTGATTACATCTGAAATGACTTGGTCTATCAATACTTTAGATTTGTTACTTAGCTTCATTCACTAACTTTTACAAAATTCATTCAAAAATACTGTATTTTTTTTAATAAAACAAATTTTCCAAAATTTTATTCAAATCTATGCATCTGAAGGTTTAATGTTTGAATATCTGATAATCTTTTTCTAAGAACCTGAGAATAAGTATTAGCCAATAAATAAAGATCTGAATACTGGATAGTCCTTGATTCTAGTTCTTGGCATTTTTTATAGGCTGTTTCAACATTACCCAACATCTCTTCAGCTACTATAATATTAAACTCATATTCTTCTTTAATCTTACCTTTAGACTTTTTGCTAGCATTAGTCCAGATTTCTTTAGCCTTCTCCCAATCATTTTCTTGAACAAACATAGCAGCATCACGCATATCTACATTTCCACCTTCAAAGAAAGTGCGTTCAATGGTTCTCCAATGTGGGGCAAATTCATGAGCTGCCTTTTCTGCCATATAGTCTACCATATCTTGGCGAGCATTTGTATAAGTAAGTAACCCTTCAGTATCCCACATAATGGTATCTTTTAGGACTTCCATACGAAACGGACGGTCACGATAAGGTAAATATAACCTCAAAATTGCTTCCATGGCTACTACTGGAGCATAATCAGATTCCACCAGACTAGAATGAACACGCTCCAAACTTATTATCATATCCACATCCAAGTCTTCACATAGTTCTTGAATATGAACTGAACTCAATGGATAAACTTTATCTTCTTCTTTATCCCATGTGGATATGTCACTATCACAAAGAATAACATCTTCAAAATAATCAGCCTCTGCTAATTTCACAGCAAAATTCCTAGACAATTCAACAGAATTCAGATAGAATGGATTGATAGAATGGTCTTGAGTAGTCAGGTTAACCCTATCTATAACACCCACCTTCTGGATTTGTTCAGGAAAACTCACAGTAGCAGGAAACACTTGGTCTATCTCTTTTATTCCTAATGTAATCGAGCTACAAGAGGTCAGTACCACTGCCACCAATACAAAAAATATGTTCCTTTTCATTTTCCCTACATTGTAAAAAGAGCCTGAAGTATATCAATGGATATACTGCAGACTCTATAGTTGTTTTTAAAGGCCTCGGCCATGACAATTCTTAAACTTCTTTCCACTTCCGCAAGGACATGGATCATTACGCCCTGGCAACTTATCCACCTTAATAGGTTCTCTACGTCTTACCTGTTCACGAGTATCTTGAGTTGCAGCTGCTCTCTGCCCTGGATCACTCAAATTGTCAGAACGACTTTCTCGCAACTGCTGACGGGGTTGTGAAACTTCTGGAGCAGCCTCATGAACTTGTTGTGGCTCTGGCATCGGTAATTGAGCACGCATCAATGTGCTAACTGTGCGTTCATTAATACTGTCAACCATATTGTCAAACAATGTCACTGATTCTAACTTAAATATAAGTAAAGGATCTTTCTGCTCATAACTTGCATTTTGGACAGAATGCTTCAATTCATCAAGTTCTCGAAGATTCTCTTTCCAACAATCATCAATAATATGCAACAAAAGTGTCTTTTCAAAAGATGTGGCTATCGCTTTACTTTCAGTTTCATATGCTTCTTTTAGAGGGCATGCAATCTGATAAGCGCGCTTTCCGTCAGTGATAGGCACCATTATGTTCTCATATTTTTGGCCTTGGGTTTCATAAACTTGTTTAATAACAGGATTAGCAACTTGAGCTAAGGTATCCATTTTACGCTTAAATTGTGCCATGACTGCTTCAAACGAAGTATCAACCAAATCATCCTTACGTTTGCTCTCGTATTCTTCTGCTGTAAATGGAACCTCCATTGCAAAAGTTCTCAAATACTGCAGTTTAATCTGATCGTAATCAGCGCAAATATTAAATACATTACTAACGCGTTCCCAAATCATGTTACTGATATCCATACCAATACGTTCTCCCATTAAAGCATGACGACGTTTTGTATAAATGGCATTACGCTGTTTATTCATAACATCATCATATTCTATCAAACGTTTACGGATACCAAAGTTGTTTTCTTCTACCTTCTTCTGAGCTCGTTCTATTGAGTTGGAAATCATTTTGTGCTCAATCATCTCACCTTCTTCGAAACCTAGCTTATCCATCATGCTAGCTATACGGTCTGAAGCAAATAGACGCATTAAGTTGTCCTCTAAAGAGACAAAGAAAACTGATGAACCCACATCGCCCTGTCGACCTGCACGACCACGTAACTGACGGTCAACGCGTCGGGACTCATGCCGTTCTGTACCAATGATAGCCAAACCTCCGGCCTCTCGTACTTCAGGACTTAACTTAATATCTGTACCACGACCAGCCATATTGGTAGCTATAGTTACGGCACCTAAACGATGAGTACCATCTTCAGATAATGTACTTTGACCAGCCAAAGCAACAATTTCTGCCTCACGTTGATGTAACTTTGCATTCAACACCTGATGAGGAATACGACGCATTTGAAGCATCTTACTAAGCAACTCAGAAATTTCTACACTGGTTGTACCAACCAAACATGGACGCCCAGATTCACGCATCTTTACAATTTCCTCAATGACGGCATTGTATTTTTCACGTTTTGTCTTATAAACACGGTCATTCATGTCGATTCGGGCTATTGGACGGTTCGTAGGAATAACCACTACATCCAATTTATATATATCCCAAAACTCACCAGCTTCAGTTTCCGCAGTACCAGTCATACCTGAAAGTTTATGATACATACGGAAATAATTCTGCAAGGTAATAGTTGCAAAAGTCTGAGTTGCAGCCTCTACCTTTACATGCTCTTTTGCCTCGATAGCCTGATGTAAACCATCACTGTATCGACGACCTTCCATAATTCGTCCTGTCTGCTCATCTACAATTTTAACCTTACCTTGTTCATCTACAATATACTCCACGTCTTTTTCAAACATGGCATAAGCCTTAAGTAATTGGTTTATAGTATGAACACGGTCACTCTTGATGGCATAATCAGTAAGCATCTCATCTTTTTTCTGAAGACGCTCCTCATCGGATAAATTAGTCTGAGCTTCTAATTCTGACAACTGAGCTGTAATATCTGGAAGTACGAAGAAGTTAGGATCTTCAGATTTACCAGTTAAAGCCTCAATACCTTTATCCGTTAAATCTACACTATTAATCTTTTCATCAATAACGAAATACAAAGGATCTGTAGCCTCATGCATTCGTTTATTGTTGTTTTCCATATAGATTTCCTCAGTCTTCAGCATTCCAGCCTTCATACCTGGTTCACTGAGGAATTTTATCAACTGTTTACTCTTTGGAAGTGCCTTATGGGCACGGAACAAAGAGAGGAAACCCTCATTTATGGTATTTTGATCTTCACTTTGAAGCTTTTTCCTAGCATCTATCAAATAATCAGCTGCCAGCTTCTTCTGACGCTCAAACAGTTTTTCCACCATAGGACACAGTTCCTCATACAACTGGTCATCGCCCTTAGGTACAGGTCCGGAAATAATCAATGGAGTACGTGCATCATCTATTAAGACAGAGTCCACCTCGTCCACAATGGCATAATTATGCTTGCGCTGTACCAAATCTTTTGGAGATAAGGCCATATTATCACGCAAGTAATCAAAACCAAACTCATTGTTTGTTCCAAAAGTAATATCACACTGATAAGCTTTGCGACGGGCCTCAGAATTTGGCTGATGTTTATCTATACAATCAACAGAAAGACCATGGAACATATAAAGAGGTCCCATCCATTCTGAATCTCGTTTTGCCAAATAATCATTTACAGTGACAACATGTACACCATTGCCGGTTAAAGCATTCAAGAATACAGGAAGAGTAGCGACTAACGTTTTTCCTTCACCAGTAGCCATCTCTGCTATTTTACCTTGATGCAAAACTACACCGCCAAACAATTGCACATCATAATGCACCATATTCCACACAGTCTCGTTTCCACCAGCTACCCAATGATTCTGATAAATAGCTTTATCACCCTCTATACGTACAAAATCCTTGGTCGCAGCCAATTCACGATCAAAATCAGTAGCATTTACTACTATTTCCTCGTTTTCTGCAAAACGCCTTGCTGTCTCTTTTACAATAGAGAATGCCACTGGAAGAATTTCATTAAGAGCCTCCTCATAACGATCAAGGACCTCATTCTCTAATTTATCAATTTTATTGAAAAGGTCTTCACGCTGTTCTATCTCTGTCTGCTCAACCTTTTCTTTCAGCTCAGCAATTTTTGCTCGCTCTTCTGTTGCAGAATCCCAAATTTGCTTTTTAAGTTCCTGTGTCTTGGCACGAAGTTCATCGTTGTTCAATTTCTCAATAGCCGGATAAGCAGCCTTGATCTTTTCTACCCAAGGCTGGATTTCCTTCATATCACGAGTTGATTTATTTCCAAATATTGAACTAAGAAATTTTACAAAATCCATTTATATAATTTATTTTTTTATTAGCAATGATTATATTAGCATGCAAAAGTAATTAAAAATACGGACTTATCCTCATTAAACCTTATAAATTGCACTTAATTAATGACGAAGGTCATTCAAAGGACGAGTAGAACAGGCATTAGGAGCCCTTATACGCATATAATGCGCTAAAGTTGGTGCTATAACATCTACTGAAATAGATGAATATTCTTTTTTACTATCAATTTTATAACCAAAGAATATAATAGGAAATTCCACATATGACATACGGACCTGAGATGTAGACTGAAGATCCTCATTGCGAAGTTCCCAACCTGGAGCAACCTCAATAAAGATGTCACCAGAGCATTTAGGATTATAGCCATTACGGATACGGCTTATGCCAGGTGTCCATGCACCAAGAGTCAATCGTTGGCTTGTATATACATCTTTAACCCCACTACACTGTAACAGAAAATCCTGGGCACGTTCCAAAGCATCTACTATATTCAACTGCTTATCTTCAAGCAATTTATGGTTTAAGTAAATTTGATTTCCAAAAACCGCATCCACATATTGTCCCGCACCATATTGAGCCATAAAATACATATTCAAAAGGGCGGAAGTCCTGTTTATATAAAATGTGCCTTGGGGTATTCTATATTTAGTTAAATTTTCTGGTTTTTCTTCTGAGGAGCCAGATGAGGTTAGTACAATCAATGCATTTTCCAATCCCACACGTTTTTCTATAGCATTCAGTAAATCACGGATACAAGCATCCAGACGGACATATGTATCTTGCATCTCAATAGGATTGGTATTTACAGATTCATGATTATAATTTCCTGCATAATAAGTGATTGCAAGAAAATCAGTAACCATGTCATAACCTATAGTGCTTGTATTCAAACATGCTTCCACCATTCTAGTGACTTCTTCATTAACCAATGCGGAATTCTTGTAATCCACATATGGATGATCAGCTGAAAACTTATGTTTAAATGGAGTCTTCATTCCACCAGAAGCGAAGTAATTAAACGTGCCAACTGCTTCAGAAATAGGCTCGTATGACATTTTAGGAACAAGCTGACTCAGTGGATGACGGCTACTATACGCAGAGGCCCACATTGGGATACTTCCATAAAAGGAAGAACCACACCAGCTACCAGTCTTATCATCTATCCAAAAAGCACCATCGGCAGCATGCCCTGCAGCCAAAATCGCAGCATCACGGAAAGGAGCTATGGAATAAACTACAGCTTTGCCTTCGCTGGCAACCTTCAACTCATCACCAATAGTAGAGACACCTAAATGTTTTGGTGAAGAGCCATCCTCTGTATTAACACCATTATATTGAATATCTTCAACACAATAAACTGGACGAAGAGTTGCCCGATCTAACCACTTCTCGCCAATTATACCATGATCATAAGGAACTGTACCCGTATAAAGAGTAGCCGTAGCTGCAGCACGATCGATATTTGCCACCGGATACTGAGCATCCGCATAAACTCTACCCTCATTAAGAAGACGAATAAACCCGTCATTAAGATAAAGAGGTGAAAAAGCCTCTAAATAATCAGAACGCAACTGATCTATCATAACTGTTACTACAAGCCTAGGCACAGGAATAGCCTGTTGCGCTTTTACTCCCGTAACAGCAAGTAAAGCAATCAAAGATGCCAGTATTCGAGTTTGCTCTTTCATATCTTTCTACACAATATAAAATGACTTGTATGCCTCATTAACAAAATTAAGGCCAAAGGTAACACTGTTAAAGGAATATTCTGAGGAATAAGTCCGAAAAAAATTATAAAAAGAGTTAAAATGACTCCGTATATAATATGATATAAATCCGACCTCAAGCATCTCCCTCTACTAATTATTCTTGGAAGGAAAAACAATGGGATGGGGTTAAAAAGGACAATTAGCCAATTACTACTCGTACACGGATGTTCAGATAAAAAGACCAATATAAATAAGATTATCCCTGTAAGACCTTGAGCTAAAAAAATACATAAATCATACCACCAAACTATCTTCTTTCTATAGAATTCACATATTGAAACCAGAAGAGATATAGCCAGGAAAATCAATGCACAAGCCATTGGGCTCAAAATAAATTCTGGTGTTTCATCTAAAGGAGAAATAGCTTTATCTACATTCACCTCTTTCACCAAAGGCCGCTCTTTGCCGCTTCCATCACGAATGACTGCTTTATTAAAATGCTCCATTAAATATGATGGTAAAAACTCTTTTTGTCTGGCATTAATCGGACGATCGGCCTCAGCACCAAGTGCCAAATCCACTCCTAATTTCGACCAGGGCCATCTATCATTAAACTCATGCAGTAAAGTGCGGTAAGTGGATTTTATAGTATCCTGAGAGTATACAATCTCACCATCCACGCATTTTTCAAGAATATCTCTTGGACGCGTCGCACAATTATCATATAAAAAATTATATCTATATTCCCTATTTTCAGGCTTAAAATTTTCTATTAGAAGATTCATTAATTTAATTTCCTCCTCGGGAGTAAGATTTAAAACTTGAGCAATGATATCAGCGCCATCGTTTGAATAATGTCCATGAAAATACTCATAAGGAACACCACCCAATTGATAATCCATTAAGCCTAAAGCAAATTTTGGGATAAAATAGGGAGCATTCATATCAAAAGTTCCATAATTAAACACAAAATCTTCACCACTGAGAAGATTCTGATAACGAATGGCCATATGCCCATAAAGAGCATATACTTCAGGCCCAGGAGTACACGTCAAAAGGCTAATCTTAATGGAATCCGAAGCTACAACATCATTTTGATTGTCCAATTTTGTATCCAGCATCTGCGCCTTCATCATGAAAAAGGAGGCCAAAAATATTAATAAGGTAAAAGACCTTTTCCCAAAATTATATGCCATATTTTTGTATTTGGATGCAAAAATAACTTTATTTTGCCATTTCAATTATAGAAAAATCTAAAAAAAGTCATTTTTAGGAGTCGTTATACCTTCTATTTCCTAATTTTTATTTTATTTTGCATTAAAAAATAGGATTAGAGGTAAAAAACTCATTGTATCATTTAAAAGAAATTTGAGATTTAATTTTGATACAAGCCGAAAAAATGGCATCTTTGCAGTCAAATTTGCTTTTGCTTAGGTGGCCTAGACGAAAGATTAAAAAGTAATGAAAACATTAAATAGAAGAATAAATACACTTTTACTATTCTGCATGATGAGCACAGGTTTTGCCTATGCCCAATCTGCGAGTGGTGGTGGGAATGGAGTTAACTCTGCATATAGTCGATATGGATTTGGGCAACTTTCTGATGCTGTAATTGGACGTCAAGCAGCAATGGGTGGACTGGCTATGGGACTTCGTGACGGGGCCCAAGTCAATGTTTCTAACCCAGCTTCATATTCCAAGTGTGACTCTTTGACTTTTTTGTTTGATGCAGGTATAAGCCTTCAAAATGGAAACTTTGACAATGGAACAACTCGTCAAAACATGAAAAATGCCAGTTTTGACTATATTGTTATGCAGTTCCGCGCCTTTACCAATATAGGTGTTTCATTTGGATTTGTACCCTATTCCAAAATTGGATATAGCATTGGAAGCACTCATGATATGATTACTGATAAATATGGTGATGTGACTCCATATTCTACATATGAAGGCCATGGCGGTATTTCATTAGGATACGTGGGTGTTGGAGCCAAAATTCTGGGTGGTTTATCAGTCGGTGTAAACGCTAATTATATGTTTGGAGATATCGAACACAATATCACAAACAATTTTACAGAAACGTCCGTTTATTCATCCATAAGATCCTACTCTGCATCTATCAGTACATTAAAGTTTGATTTTGGTTTGCAGTATGAGCAACCTATAGGAAAACATAATAATTTAATATTAGGTGCAACTTATTCTTTAGGTCATAACATTAATAATGATGCAGTCCGTTCAGACTACACATATGATAATGACAACAATAATATAGTTGAATCTACTGAAAAAACTATTTCAAATGCATTTGAACTGCCAAAAAGTTTTGGCATAGGTTTTGCTTATCAATATAGTACAAAACTTACTTTGGGGGTAGATTATTCTGTTCAAAAATGGGGCAGTGTGAAATATCCAATGACAACAGATGCCGGATTTGTTTCACAGGTAGGTTTTTTGAGCGATCGGAAAAAAGTGGCAGCTGGTTTAGAATGGGCACCAAATAACATGAGCCGAAATTATTTAAAACGAGTTCACTATAGACTGGGAGGATATTATACCACTCCTTATACTCGCATCAACGGAACAGATGGTGCTAAAGAATTTGGTTTATCTTTCGGCTTCGGTTTACCTATCCAGAATATATGGAACAACCGGTCAGTGGTTAATATTTCTGGGCAATGGATACATGTTTCACCAGGAGCCAGCCAACTAGTGAAAGAAAATTACTTAAGAGTATGTATTGGCTTAACCTTCGACGAACGAATGTTTGCAAAATGGAAAGTACAATAAAGATCTATATATTCTAATTTAAATGTTCTATACGATGAAAGTAAAATTGTTAGCCGCAGCAATAGCTGTAATGACCTCTACTAGTGTTTTTGCACAGTATGCAGGAACTCAGTTGGTTGACCGTATCGGTCATGGGCAGGACTCTATCAATAACCTGACCAATCTGAGTACTTATGGTGAATATGCAAAAAGCAAGAACTATCGTGATGCCTATGAGCCATGGTTGTATTGCTTTAACAACTGCCCAGTTGCACAACTTGGCCTCTACACTAATGGTGTTAACATCATGCACTGGATGATTACAGAAGGTACAAACGATGCAGCTAAGAAGAAAGAGTATTTCGACTTACTGATGAAGGTTTATGACCAGCGTATTCAGTACATGGATGCATTGAATTCATTCAACAAGACTAAGACCTTGAAGGGTACCACTCTTTGCCGTAAAGCTTATGACTATTCTGAATATGGTGGCGATGCAGAAGGTGCTTACAACCTCTTCCGTGAGGGTATGGCTACTGTGAATGCATCAGAAGATGAAGATGAAGAGGTACCAGGCTACGCATTAAACCGCTATTTCAACTTGTCATACAACAAGTTTAAAGCCGATACTGATCACCGTGAGCAGTTCATCAAGGACTACATGGAATGTAAGGAAATTTGCGACCGTATGTTGCAGAAAGCAAATGAGACAACCGATGAGAGCAAGCGTCAGCGTATCATTGATCAGTATGACCCAACAGGTTATAATATTGAAATCACATTCGCAGAATCTAAGGCTGCTGATGAAGAAGAGCTGCTAAAGATCTTCGGTCCTAAGGTTGAAGAGAAAAAGAATGACGTAGAATACCTGAAGTCTGTATTATCTATCATGCAAAGCAATGACTGTGATGATAATGATGTATACTACAAAGCTGCAGAATATGCATATGCAATTCAGCCAACATATGAGTCAGCTATGGGTACAGGTCAGAAATATTATAAAGAAGGTAAATCTGCAGAGTCTGTTCAGTATTTCAAGAAGGCTATCGAACTTTGTCCTACTGACAAGCAAAGAGGTAATATCGCTTACCGTATTGCTGCTGCACAGGCAAAAGCTGGTAACACTACTGCAGCATTCGATTTCATCAATCAGGCTAAGAGCTACAACCCATCTGTAACAGGACGTTGTACATTCTTGAGTGCTCAAATTTATGGCCAGAACAAGGAGTATGCTAAAGCACTTGCTGCTTGTGATGAAGCTGCAGAGCAAGATGCAGCATTGCAGGGTGCTGCAATGCGTCTGAAAGAGAACATTAAGAAAGTTCAGGCACGTAATGCAGAAATCAATGCATACAATGCTGCTGCCGCTGCTGCTAAAGCTAAGAAGGATAAGGAAGACGCATTCTGGAATGCGAAATAATCTTCGATATTCATCAATATTCAGCATAACAGTCGTTTTGACGACTGTTATGCTGATTTTTTGTACATCCTCATGCTCTGTAGAGGATGAAAAAATGGTTGCTACTATTCATGAAGGAGACACTATCCCCACTCTAACTTCTTATGGAGTTTCTACGCTTATATCTGATTCTGGTGTTATCCGTTATAAGATGGTGACAGAAAAGTGGGATATCTATACAAAAACAAACCCCACTAAATGGGTTTTCTTAAAAGGATTATATATAGAAAAATTTGATGAAAAATTGCATGTAGATGCAAGTATTCAGGCTGATACTGCATACTATTATGACAAGATAAAACTTTGGGAACTTCGAGGTCGCGTATTTGTACGTAATCAAGAAGGTGCCACTTTCCGTACTGAAGAGCTATTCTGGGATCAAGGGAAAAGGGAAATCTATTCTCACAAGTACATAAAAATAGTCACTCCGGACAAGTCACTTGAGGGAACAGAGTTCAAATCGAATGAAATGATGACAGAATACGAAGTACAGAATTCAGCGGGCTATTTCCCCATACAAGAAGAAAACAATACCCTCGAGCCAATAATATAGAATATGGGAACAACTATTATATACCTTATTATAAGTATGGCATTCTCTGCCTATTTCTCAGGTATGGAGATCGCATTCGTACAATCAAACAAACTTAGGTTTGAGATGGAAAAGAATGAGAATAATGGTTTGATTAACCGTATTATCTCCATGTTCTATAAGAACTCTAACAACTTCATTTCTACCATGTTGGTCGGGAATAACATTGCCTTAGTTGTTTATGGTATACTCATGGCTCGTATTATAGATAATTTTATCATAGAACCACTAGGATGGGGAAAAAGTGAATTTGTAGATTTAACTGTCCAGACAATCTTATCTACAGCCGTCATTCTAGTAACAGGTGAATTTATCCCCAAAACTCTATTCAAGATTAACCCCAATAATACCTTACGAATCTTTGCATTACCAACTTGGCTTTTCTACGTTATCCTCTACCCTATTTCACGTTTTTCTACTGGTCTGGCACACTTTTTTATTCGCCTCAGTGGAACCAAAATAGAAAAAGAAAAGACAAATAAGGCTTTCAGTAAAATTGACCTTGACAATCTTATCCAGACTAGCATTGAGGACAAAGGCGAAGAAGAAGTGGAAGATGAAGTTCTTATTTTCCAGAATGCCCTAGACTTTGCTGATGTAAAAATAAGAGATTGTATGGTCCCAAGAACGGAAATCTGGGCTGTAGAAGACAATGTGAATTTAGAAGATTTGAAAGCCAAATTTATAGAAAGTGGTAAAAGCAAACTCATTGTTTATAAGGATAATATAGATAACATTATTGGGTACATCCACTCTGCTGAAATGTTCCGTATAAAAGATGAAAACTGGCAGGAACTTATTCGTGAATTACCCATCGTTCCAGAAACTATGGCAGGCCATAAACTGATGAAAATTTTCATACAGAGCAAAAAATCACTCGCTGTAGTGGTCGATGAATTTGGTGGAACTGCTGGCATTGTATCCTTGGAGGACTTGGTGGAAGAAATTATAGGTGATATTGAAGATGAACATGACACAAGTAATTATATAGCAAAGGAAATTGGAGAAAAAGAATATCTCCTTTCAGCTCGTCTTGAAATTGAAAAAGTAAATGAAATGTTTAATTTGGACTTGCCTGAATCTGAAAACTACATGACTGTTGGTGGTCTAATCCTCAATGAATATCAAAGTTTCCCTAAGTTACATGAAGTTATCACCATTAAGCATTTTCAATTCAGAATTTTAAAGGTAACGAGCACAAAAATCGAACTTGTAAAGTTAAAAGTACTCTCATAATGTAAATTTTCCAGTAAACGTTTTCCTACGTGCCCGAATTTTTGTATCTTCGTGCGCTCAAAAAGTTTATGAAAAGAAAATAACAAAATAAAATAATTAAAAACCAATGGCAACATTACAAAAAATCAGAAGTAAGGGCCCACTGCTTTTAGCAGTAATCGGCTTAGCTCTTTTCGCTTTTATCGCAGAAGAGGCTTTCCGCAGCTGGCAAACTTCTTCTAACAACAGTAAACAACAAATCGGTCAAATTGCCGGTGAAGATGTCTCTGTTCAAGAATATCAGAATTTGGTTGACGAACTCAGTGATGTGATGAAGTTGACTCAAGGCACAAACACATTGACTGATGTTTTTATGAACCAGATCAAAGATCAGGCTTGGCAGAACTTCGTGAACTACAAATTGGTTTCCGCTGAATGTGAGAAACTCGGAATCAAAGTTACCGATGCTGAACTACAAGCTATCATTAACGAAGGAACAAACCAGATGTTACAAGGTACTCCTTGGGTTGATCAGAATACTGGTCGTTTTGACAAGGATGCATTGAAAAAATTCCTAGCTGAATATAACAAATTGGATTTGTCACAACTACCATCTGAATATGCTGAATATTATCAGCGTCTTTACAAGTTTTGGCAATATGTAGAAAAGTCTTTGCGTCAAAACACATTGGTAGCAAAGTATCAGTCTCTATTAGCAAATTCTTTCATCTCTAATCCTATATCTGCTAAAGCTAGTTTTGAAGGAAGAACAATCAGCAAGGACATTCTAGCTGTTGCTGTTCCTTATTCAGCTCTAGATTCTGCAGCAGTAACTTTAACTGATGCAGATATAAAGAATCTCTATCAGGAAAAGAAAGAGATGTTCCGCCAGACTGTTGAAACACGTGACATTAAATACATAGACATTTTAGTAACACCTAGCCAAGAAGACAAGGTTGCGATGTTGAGCGAAATGGAAGAATTGGCTGCAGAATTAAATGCATCTGCAGATCCTACAAACATTGTACGTTCCAGCAACTCTCTACTCCCTTATACAGGTTTAGCTGTTAAAAAGTCTATTCTTCCTACTGAGGTAGCAAATGCATTAGATTCTGTAGGTGTGGGTGCTTTATACAAACCTGAATTTAATATTAGTGATAATACCTATACCACCTTTAAGTATTTCGGCAAGGTTAATCAGCCTGATTCTATTGAGTTCCGTCAGATTCAAGTTTCAGCAGAAACTCTTGATGAGACCCGAAAATTAGCAGACTCCATTTATACAGCACTAAAGGGTGGTGCTGAATTTGAAGCTTTAGCACAAAAATATGGCCAGAACGGAACTACTACTTGGCTGACTGGTGCACAATATGAAGGTGCTAATCTGGATGCTCAGAACACTCAATTCGTCAAGACTCTTCTTGGGTTAAATACCAATGACCCTCAACTTGTAAACTTTGACCAGTTCTCAGCAATCATTGAAGTTAAAAACAAAAAAGCATACACTGAGAAATATGACGTTGCTGTAATCAAGAAACAACTTGATTTCTCTAAAGATACTTACAATAAAGCATATAATGACTTCAGTGCATTCGTGGCTGCAAATCAGAAGCTGAAAGACATCGAAGCTAATGCAGAAGAAGCTGGCTATAAGCTATTAACCCGCAAGGATCTTTATAACAATGAGCACAATGTAGCAGGTGTAAGCAACACTCGTGATGCTATGAAGTGGATCTTTGATGAAGCTAAAGTTGGTGAAGTTTCTCCATTGTATGCTTGTGGAAATAATGACCACTTAATGGTAGTTGCCCTGACTGGAGTTAACAAAGAAGGTTATCGCCCATTTGAAGTAGCTAAATCAGATCTCCGTGCTGAGGCATTACGTAACAAGCAAGCAGAAAAAATACTTGCAGACGTTGCTAACGTTAAGACTATTGATCAAGCGAAAGCTGTAGCAAATGCTAAAAGTGATACCATTAAACATATTACATTTAGCGCTCCTACCTTTGTCGGAATGACTATCAGTAGTGAACCTGTATTAAGCGGTGCCGTAGCACAAGCTAAGAAGGGGGCATTTACTGGCCCTATAAAGGGTAATGGAGGTGTTTTCATGTTCCAGGTTATCAATGAGGAAAATGGAACTGAGAAATTTGATGAGAAAGCTGAAGAGCAGCGTCTGAAACAAACTGCACTGCAGGCTGCTAGTCAGTACACCTATGATTTATATCAAAAGGCTAACGTTAAAGACAATCGTTATCTTTATTTCTAAGAGTAAAGATCATTTAATAAAAATCCCCAGAGGAAAATTCCTCTGGGGATTTTTATTTATAATATACTTGCTAATTTTTGAAACTATGAATAGGTGCAGGAATTCTACCTCTTCTATTCACAAAATTACTACAGTCAAAGGTATTAACCGCCATAATAGGGGCATATCCCAATAAACCTCCAAACTCAACCTTTTCTCCAACCCCTTTTCCTATTACAGGGATAATCCGAACGGCTGTAGTCTTTTGATTAACCATACCAATAGCAGCCTCATCTGCTATTATACCGGAAATAGTGGTTGCCGGTGTATTACCTGGTATGGCTATCATATCCAAACCCACAGAGCAAACACAAGTCATAGCTTCTAACTTTTCAATAGTCAGTGCCCCTGCAACTACAGAATCTATCATACCCTGATCCTCTGAAACAGGTATAAAAGCACCACTCAAACCACCGACATAAGAAGAAGCCATTACTCCACCCTTTTTAACCTGATCATTCAACAGTGCCAATGCTGCAGTTGTTCCAGGAGCCCCAGCATATTCTAAACCAATCTCATGCAAAATGTCTGCTACACTATCACCAATGGCAGGTGTAGGAGCCAATGACAAATCTATTATTCCAAATGGAACGCCTAAACGCTTGCTAGCTTCTTGGGCCACCAACTGTCCAACACGGGTTATTTTAAATGCGGTTCTCTTAATCGTCTCACAAAGAACTTCAAAAGACTCACCATGAATTTGCTCTAACGCATACTTTACTACACCTGGTCCACTAACGCCCACATTTATAATAGCATCATCTTCACTTACACCGTGGAAGGCACCAGCCATGAAGGGATTATCATCTGGTGCATTACAAAGAACAACCAATTTTGCACAGCCTATAGAATCTCTATGCTTAGTTTTTTCTGCAGTCTGTTTCACTATATTACCCATCAAACGAACTGCATCCATATTAATTCCCGTCTTAGTACTTCCCACATTGACAGAACTGCACAAAAAATCAGTTTCAGCCAAGGCACTAGGAATACTTTTTATTAGCAATTCATCACTAGGAGTCATTCCTTTAGATACAATTGCTGAATAGCCACCCATAAAATTAATGCCCAATTCACCTGCTACTCGATTTAATGTACGAGCAATTTCAACATAATCTGATGGAGTCTTGCAGCAAGAACTTCCCACAAGCGATATAGGAGTTACACTTACACGCTTATTTACAATTGGAATTCCAAATTCGTGAGAAATGTCATTACCAACTTTCACCAAATCTTTCGCTAACGTACTAATCTTCCTATAGATTTTATTACAACAAGTGCGCAAATTCGAATCAGAACAATCCAACAGATTAATTCCCATTGTAATTGTGCGAACATCTAGATTTTCTTGTTCTATCATTTGATTGGTCTCATGGACCTCATACATATTAATCATAAGGAAACAAATTTAGATACGATGCATTTTGTCAAAAATTTCCTCACGCTGACATTTCACTTGTACACCAAGTCTTTTTCCCAGTTCATCCAAGTCTGCTTGAATATCTCCTAGTTTTTTACTGCTACCAGATACATCCACAATCATCATCATATTAAAATAACCTTGAATAATTGTCTGGCTGATGTCATTCACATTCACATTGCAGCTAGCAAGATAGGTGCAAACATTTGCAATAATGCCCACAGCATCTTTACCAAGAACACTGATAATTACCTTTTCCATATTAATTTCTATTATTTACACGCAAAGATAAAGAAAAAGGGAGACATTGACAAAAGATAACAGTAGTAAAGATTTGAATTAATATGCAATAAATAAAAGAACCTCGACTGATTATTACCAGCTCGAGGTTCTTTCTCAACCTTAATCTAAACAAAAAACATCTTAGTAGCTAATTCTAATTCAAAAGGAATACTATAGATGAATTTGCACTCATTCTATACTTATTACCATTCTGTTCCACACTATTCAATATACCAATTACCTTATTTATATTGTCTGTTATAGGAACCTCTACAGTACTACTACCCAAATTATGCACCACTAAAATCTTCTGAGAGCCCTCTGTCATGTACCATGCTGCTATAGTAGGGAAAGAACTGTTGGACTCATTATATGTGCCATGCTTTGTCATTTTTCCAGTTGCCAATGCCGGATATGTGTTACGCAACTTGGTAAAAGTGCGATAAACATTCAATATAGAACTTGAGTTGCTAACCTGTGTGGTCACATTGTCAGTATTGGCATTAACACTTTTGTTAAACACTTTATTGGGCTGAGTTGTATAACTATCCCCCCAAGGTAAAGGACCACGATTATACTCGTCACCATTTCCTTCTTTAGTAGTCTTTGGATTCATGGCCAACTCCTCGCCATAATAGATGTATGGATGCCCTTGAGCTGTAAGCAAAACAGCACCAGCCTGTTTACACCAATTCAGATTACCACTAAGAACATAAGCGGTACGATCTTCATCATGATTTGAAAGCTTCGTTGCCTCTATATAGTTTGAGTTATGTGTTGCATATTCGCTTTGGTAGCTAAGGATATCCTTTGCAAAGTACATACCAGTTTTATTAGACAACGCCCACATTAAACGATACCAGAAAGAGAACTCAAACATAGCCGGCAGACCTGCATAATATGGAGCCACCTCATTGTGCTCTGCCAAACACTCTCCAACCATATAAATGTCATCACTATTGCCTAGAGATTTATAAGTTTTGTTCATCTCACTATACCATGCTTTCAAGAAATTCACATTGTCGTCCTTGCCATCATAAATATGTTTTACTGCATCTAGACGGAAACCATCAATGCCAAAATTCTTAATCCAGTCATTTCCTGCTTTCACCACAGCTTTGAAAGTTGCGTTATTAGACACTTCAGATGACTTACCGTAATTCAAATCTGGCATCCATGAGCCAAAGGCACCATAATAATACCATGTCTTTGAACCTGCAAACTTTATATCTGCAGCAGTCTTATTATCTAAGGTAAATGCTTTGCCTAAAGAGATCTGGCTTGAAGTTGATGGTGCTCCATACTTGGTACCATCATCCCATGTAGTTTTACTAGTACGAATCAGGAATCCCCAATCAGAATTATAATCAACTATAATCTCATAAGTAGTATCTCCCGTTTTATTGAATTCTTTACATTCACCTTCACCAAAATAAAGATATATTCCTCCATCTCCCTCTTTATTGTCAGCAGAAGAAACCTCAGTTACAGTAACAGTTTTCTTACTCCAATCCAATACAAATTTCAATTTTCCTTTGTTAAGAGAAGATGAAGAACTAGCTTCATACCATCCATTGCCCCCCGTTTCATTGAAGAAATAATAATCACGGTATTTACTGCTCTCATTATTCTTTGCATCTTGGAACCAGGAATGTCCTGTTCCTGTATGGTTCAGAACAAAATCTAAATAAACTTTAATACCTTTAGCATGAGCTGCATCTACCAGATTTTTAAAATCTGATTCAGAACCATAAGCTTTATTTACAGTAGTATAATCTGTTACATCATAGCCATGATAACTGTCTGCTGGGTGAATTGGGCTCAGCCAGATTGCATCTACTCCCAGAGAATTGATATAATCCAGTTTATCCTGAATACCTTTGAAATCACCTATACCATCATTGTTACTATCTGCAAAAGAATATACAAGAATTTGGTAAGTGATGTCGGCACGTTTATTGTTATCCCAGGTATCAGGAGAAGCACTCAATGCAGTCCAAGTTGTAGTAGAACCACCATTGTCACCACCTCCACCACTATTATTACCATTGTTTCCATTATTAATGGGATCATCGCCTCCACTACAGGAAGTAATTATCACCAAGGCCAACAAATAGAATAAGTTCCAATAATTTTTCATACTCATATATATTAGTTCTGCTGCAAAAATAATTAAACCTTAAGTATTTAGCTACTGCACAGTGTAATTATTTCAGAAAAATCTCTTGCAAACGTTTGCATTGCATTTTCTAATTGAAGATGAATAACTTTCATGAAAAATAATAGAAACCATTCATAATAGCTCAAACAAGTATAAATCCACTAAAAAGAGGTTTCCATCCAATGACCAGATTCCCATCCGTACTTTTTCTATAAAAATTTTGAAAATGAAAAGCTTTTTTTGTATGTTTGCAAACATAATACCTTATAAGAACAAGCTATGCAAAAATCATTTACCTCCTAAAGTGTAATTCCATCATTCCTGAACGAAATCTATGGCAAGATTTTTGTATTAATAGATGTAGAGATTTATAATCCCTATATTAGATATCAAACTTAAAGGTTAACAAATGGGAATTCTGATAACTATCATTGTTCTAATTGCCATAATCATGGCACTGACTGGAGTGTTTGGAGCTATTCTTCCAGCACTCCCGGGTCCTCCACTTTGTTTCGCATCAATGGTAACCGTATATTTTGCCTGTCCAGGGCAAATAGACTTCGAACTTCTCATGTGGATGCTTGGCATTACTTTATTGGTAACAATACTAGATTATATCGCTCCAATTATTTTGACAAAACTTGGAGGTGGATCCAAACCAGCCATGTGGGGAACTACCATTGGAATGATAGCAGGATTATTTTTTATGCCTGTCGGTTTGGTGGCTGGTCCATTGGTAGGTGCATTCATTGGTGAGTTCCTCCATGATGCACGTTTGGGACACTCCACAAAAGTTGCTGCCATGTCGTTCATATCCTTTCTACTCAGCACAGGATTCAAGTTGGTCGCTAGTTTGGTCATGACCTACTATACCATTGCAGCTGTTTGGAATTACACTTTACACTGAAATTCTTAATTACAAACATTTTATATTAACCTAATTATCTAACAGATGAAAAAAGAACTACTGACATTTGGATGTGCAGCAATTTTACTTGCTGCTTGTCAGTCCGATGGGCTTAAGCTCCGTGAGGACAACATCGATGAAGTTATCGCAGCAATGACTCTGGAAGAGAAAGCTGGCCTTTGCGTAGGAGTAGGTTACAACTGGATGGACGGCAAAGACAATGGCTGGGGCGAAAGAGAAGCTAGAGTCGTTGGAGCTGCAGGTACTACTATGGCTATCGATCGTTTAGGTATACCTGCTATTCAGCTCTGTGATGGTCCTGCAGGTTTGCGTATTCAACCTACACGAGAAGGTGATGATGCAACATACTATTGCACACACTTCCCTATTGGTACATTATTATCTTCCACTTGGGACCAAGAGCTAGTAGAGAAGGTTGGAAAGGCCATGGGCAATGAAGTTCTGGAGTACGGAGCCGACGTACTTCTTGCTCCTGCACTGAACATTCACAGAAACCCACTGAATGGTCGTAACTTCGAATACTATTCAGAAGATCCAGTTGTAGCAGGTAAGATTGCAGCGGCTTATGTAAAGGGAGTACAGAGCAATGGCGTTGGAACTTCCATCAAGCACTTCGCATTCAATAATCAGGAGACAAACCGCCTGCGTAACAATGCTATCGTAAGTGAACGTGCAGCACGTGAAATCTATCTAAAGGGATTCGAGATTGCAGTCAAGGAATCTGCCCCTATGACAGTCATGACTTCATACAATTACGTAAACGATGTTTACACTAGTGAAAGTGTTGACCTTCTGACTACCATTCTGCGTGACGAGTGGGGTTACAAAGGTGTTGTAATGACCGACTGGACTGGTGGTTATAGTGGTGCCAAGAACATCCATGCAGGAAATGAGATGATTCAGCCAGGTAGCAAGCAGAAATATGATCAGATTATTGCTGCCGTTAACGATGGTTCTCTTCCAATGGAGGAATTAGACCGTGCTGTTCGCCGCATTTTGGAAATGGTAGTTCAGTGTCCATCATTCAAGGGGTACAAATACACGAACAAACCAGACCTCACTGCTCATGCATCTGTTACTCGTCAAAGCGCTACAGAAGGTATGGTACTTCTAGAGAATAAAGCTGAAGCACTGCCTTTGAAAAATGTTAAGAATGTAGCTGTTTATGGCGTTACTTCTTACAACTGGATTGCAGGTGGTACAGGATCTGGTGATGTAAACCGTGCTTATACAGTTAACTTGATGGATGGCTTAAAGAATGCCGGTATGACACCAGATGAAAACGTTGTTAAGGACTATGAAAAATGGATTGCTGAGGAAAACCACCGCATCGATAGCATTCGACCAAAAGAAAATGCTTGGATGTTCAATGAAATTCCTGGCGAGATGAATGTAGCAAGAACAGACCTAGCTACAGCTGCTAAAACTAATGATGTAGCTATTATTACGATTGGCCGAACCAGTGGTGAAGGTTCTGATCGTACTATTGAGAACTTTAACTTGAGCGATGCAGAGCAGAACATGGTTAAGAAAGTTACCGCAGCATATCATGCTGTAGGAAAGAAGGCCATCGTAGTACTTTGTATTGGTGGTGTTATTGAAACTTCTTCATGGAAAAACATCCCTGACGCAGTTCTCTGTGCTTGGCAAGGTGGACAAGAAGGCGGTAATTCTGTAGCTGACGTTCTCACAGGCAAGGCCAACCCTAGTGGTAAGTTGCCTATGACTTGGCCTGTAAAATACACTGACCACAAGTCTTCTGCAAATTTCCCAATCAACAAGGGCATCATCCAGGCTGGTTCAATTCCTGAACCTGCAACTGAAGTGAAAGATGTAGACTACACAAATTATGAGGAAGGTATTTATGTAGGTTACCGTTGGTTCGACCAGCAAAATATGGCTGTTTCTTACCCATTTGGCTATGGTTTGAGCTATACTACATTTACATATGCAGCAGATGATGTGAAGGCCAATGGAGATGTTTATACAGTAGATGTAACTGTTACCAACTCTGGAAAGGTAGCAGGTAAGGAAGTTGTAGAATTGTATGTCAGTGCTCCTAAGGGTAAGTTGGACAAGCCAGTTCAAGAACTGAAGGCATTTGCCAAAACTCCAGTTATAGAACCTGGAAAATCAGCAAAGGTTACTTTGACTGTTAATGCTTCTGACCTGGCTTCTTACAATGAAGAAACATCTTCTTGGGAAGTTGACCCTGGAACATATACTTTCAAGGTAGGTGCATCAAGCCGTGATATCCGCGCTACCAGCACCGCTGAGGTAGCAGCTAAAACTGAAAAAGCTCACAAGGTACTTCAGCGTGTAGCTACTAAATAAAATTAATATACAAGCTAAGAATGAAGAAATACACTTTATAGGACGAAGGGCTGAAGTTTAAAACTTCAGCCCTTTGCTTTATAGAACGATGCCCTTAACTTTATAGAGCATAACATTACTCCTCAAGAACGAATGGCTTTAATCCTAATACAGCATCTGCAGCTGTGATACGTTTGCCACCATTATCCAAATCGATTAAAATATAACGATTATTGCCCATGCCTAATTCTTTCATATAAGAAAGCTGACGGTGCCCATGACGAGTTTCTATACGTTCCACCATTGCATGCCGGTCTTCTGGAGTCATGGCATAGATGATATCTACACAAGCTTGATCTATGGCCAATATATCGGTAGATGACAAAATTCCCACATTAGGAGTCACAACTGGCTCTGCTTCCAACCCTTCACAGTCGCAGGAAACCGACATATTCCGCATCACATTCACATAGGTTATATGCTTACCGAAGTAGTCGATAGTAGCCTTCGTAGACTCTGTCATACGCTCCATGAACTCCTCCTCCACAATATCCCATTGGTCTTCTTGCATTGGAGTGGTATGAATCCAGCTCTTACCTATTCGACCATCTGCACAGCCAATGCCAATATTCTTATTACTACCTCCGAATCCTCCACACGTGTGTCCTTTGAAGTGTGTTAGGGCCACAAGAGAGTCATAGTTTGTAAGATGGCCGCCCACGGACATTTTCCTGAACCATTTTCCTCCTATTACTGGAAGTGTAGTGGTACCTTGCTCGTCCATAATATCTACCGGGCAGAAAGTCCATCCATTCACTTCTATAGTTTTTCTATGCAATTCAGTGGTAAAACGGTCACCCTCATAATACGTGTTTGTTTCAATGATATTAGCGCCTCTCAAGTCTTTTTCCACTAAGGCTTTCACCCACTCACGAGGAATAATGTTAGGACCATGCTGTTCACCCGTGTGCAATTTCACACCTACATGACCTATTATCTGGGCACAAACTTGTTCGTAAGCTTTAATTAATCCCTGCGCTGATAATTCTCGAGTAAAATATACTACAGACTCATTGCCAGTACGCTCTTCATAAGGCACAAATTCCATACCTCCCGTACCTGGTGTTGGTTTTCCACAATTACAATGATTACACATAAACGTAACTTATTAAATATTACTTTCTAACTATCACACTTCCGCTAGCCTGATGCGTAGCCAAAATAAGCACCTCCGCTATTTGGACATGCGATGGAGCATTGGCCGCATACAGGGCCACATCTGCTATATCATCACCAGACAAAGGTTTTATACCTTTATATACATTAGCTGCACGTTCAGTATCACCATGAAAACGGATATTACTGAAATTTGTCTCCACTAATCCAGGCTTCAAGTTTGTAACTCTGATAGAAGTATTAGCTACATCAATACGTAAACCATCAGAAAGAGCCTTTACTGCTGCTTTAGTAGCGCAATAGACATTTCCACCTGCATAAGCTGCATCACCAGCCACTGAACCTATATTTATAATGTGACCACAGTCACGCTCTACCATACCTGGAACAATAAGACGTGTCATGTTAAGCAGCCCCTTGATGTTTGTATCAATCATGGTTTCCCAGTCATCAAGATTACCTTCGTATTCTGGTTCTAAACCTAATGCCAGTCCTGCATTGTTTATCAACACATCTATTTCGCTCCATTCTTTAGGGAGATTTTTTATAGCTAGAGAAGCAGCATTTCTATCTCTTACATCAAAAGTCAATGTAAGTACATCTGCACCCATTGCTTTCAATTCATCTTTAATCTCGGTCAGTTTATTTCCGCTTCTGGCAGTGAGTATCAGACGATCACCATTTTCAGCAAATTTACGGGCACAGCTCAAACCTATCCCACTCGTCGCTCCAGTAATTAATACAGTTTTCATCCTATTGCCTATTTTAAATTCTAATTACAATGTTTCTTTCATGTACACATAGCCCCACCATCTATAACAAAGTCTTGTCCAGTCACAAAACGGGCGGCATCGCTTGAAAGATAAAGGGCACAATATGCAATGTCCTCGGCCTCACCTAGAATTCCCAAAGGAGATTCTTCTTCAAAATGTTTCTTGAGTTCTGGACGTTCTAAAACACCACGTGTCATTTCCGTGAGTACAAAACCTGGATATATAACATTTACACGCACTCCTTTTTCACCTAATCTTTTAGCCAAGGTGTGAGAATAGCTGCGAATAGCTCCTTTAGCTGCAGTATACACTAAAGGACCATTACACTTCAAAGCTGCTAATGATGCTATATTAATGATACTTCCCCCTCCTTGTTCTGCCAAAAATGGCCATGAATACTTTGTCATCATAAACACACTGTTGAAGTCCACCTTCATAACCTTATCAAAGTTAGCCGTATCCATCTCTTTTTCTAGGTTACCATGGGCTCCTTGTGTTCCGGCACTGTTGATAAGGATATCCAACCTTCCATAAACTTGGATACAAGCATCGACTGCCTCATGACAGTTTTCCTCCATGCTAAGATCTACCACCGCATATTCACAATGACCACCTTTGCTTAAGATTTCAGTCTTAACTAACTCAGCACGTTCAGCCACAATATCTACAATGAAGACCTTTGCGCCAGCTTGTGAAAGTAGCAAAGCGCAACTTTTCCCTATACCGGCCCCTCCTCCAGTGATAAGAGCTACCTTTCCATCAACTCTAAACGCATCTATTCCTTTCATAGCATCTAAACTATTTAACCACAATCCTTACTTTTCCTAAATTTGGAATAAAAGTCTGTTCTGCATTCACATCACCATGACGCTCTGAACACACCATCACAGTAGCAAAATAAGTTCCAGGCTTATCATAACTTATTATAGTATCAAACTCTACATGCTCTCCAGAATTTTGGGAAGTCGCTTTAGTCAAATCTACAGGCAAAGTAAAATCCTTTGAATCATTCAGACACCAAATAGCCTTCACTACATGGCCTGTGCCTTTAGGAATATCCACTGAAACATGAACCTTAACCTCTTGTCCTACAGAAACCTCTGCACGTTCTTTTCCATCAACCAAGGCTGTAACTGTAGGCTGAATACCACCGCGGCTAGAACCATCAGTACTTAACATAACCTGCGCATCCTTTATGAAATAGTCGGAGGTTTTTGAAGGTTCAATTCCTCGCTCTACCCAGTCGCTTACATCTAGTAAAGCTTGAAAGAGTGTGCTCTGATAAGATACCACTTCTGTAGGGTCATCAGTTTCACCATGTGTTGCACGATCCGTGTACCATAAACGGAAATTATCATCGGTAGCATTACCCAAATGCTCCTTTACTTTATTTCTATACCAGTCACCCTGCCAAGCAAAAGCCTCTCTATCCCAAACGGAGCAACAGAGAATCATCTTACCATGTATAGTACCCGTAGGTAAGCATCCTGCTGCACTTCGTGTAAAGAGAGGGCCTAGCAACATTGGCCGCTGAGGATATATAGGCTTATTATCATAGCCTCGGAACTGATTCCAAGCATAAAAATCAGGAGTAGGCATTTGATGCCTATAGTAAGTTTCACAAGCTAACCAGTTACTATTATCCACTTGTACCTGATCACCAGCTTTTAAATAGGTTAGTGACTCTACAGTATTCACTGAGGCTAAAATAACATATTTACCTTTTGTCATGGTTATCTGCAGTCGCTGTCCTTCTCCCGTGCCAGATAAAATCAGTAAATCTCCACCCATGGTGTGCATTTCTACCTCTTGGTCTATTTCATAAGCCACTGGTTTATCTTTAATGTCAGTGCCCATGGCAGCCCATGCTCTATCAGCAGATCCACGGTCTGCATCATTCATTGGCTCCACTAATCCTAGGCTCTCTGCCTCTCGTTGACCCAATACACGAACTACTTTAGCCTTCTGCTGAACATGATCCTTTGCCAATGAAGGAGGATTATCATACCCCAGATAACCAGGCTTGTTCCAGAAATCATGCTGAAAATATGTAGGATCGGCCCCCACCACTGAGCGATACAGAACCAAAAATCCATGAGCATCCATCGTCTTCCAACCATACCATGACTTTATAGGAAATCCCATAGCTGTAGCTTCTTGCAGAACCTGTCGTTGCTCTGCATTAAGAGTTGCATATGGATCCCCGCTTCCCCCTGGTTCCAATGCGTCTACAATATCCGCCATCTTATCTCGCAAAACTCGTAAAGCATTCATACGGACACCAAACACATTAGGAATGGCATGAGGACTACCCAACACAAAAGGAACAGAACCATCCCACACACCTTCAGTACTTTCCATTCCTCCTGTAGTACGGTAAGCTCCACCACTGCCACCATAACAATAACCAAAAGGACGGTCACAACCATAAATTGTCTTTGCTACAACACGAGAGAACTCAGCACATGCAGCATTAGCCCTATATGCTCCAATAGTGTTGTCACGACCTGCATTCGGATTGCTTAGGTCGATAGTACCTCCCTCATTGGTCTCTACAAAATATGCTCCATGCTCGATGCTAAACTTTATAGGGCTCAATACACCCTCGTAAGCCTGAGCTGCTGTCTCACTATCAGGAAAAGGAGTGATATACTGGAAGAAACGACCCGTATAATTCTCTTTCTTTAAAGGAAAATAAAATGAGAAACGAGTACCATCATCAAAACCTCCATGGATGTACCTACACAACACCGGAAACTTAATAGTCTTATCCACATCTATAAATGGGTTCTTGAATATCGTATCTGTATAAACAAAATCCAATTTGGCACCCTTAAGGTTCTTCGCCAGCACTACAGGAGTGAATAGCGTAAACATCAGCAAGAATAAAGTTACTTTTTTCATAATTGTTTTATCCATTTCATTCATCTAGACAACAAAATTACGGTTAATATAAGAGCCAGATATTATCTTTTCGGCTCCAATGTTGAACAAATAGATTAAAAACGGCTCATTTCCAACATTCAGAGAACTCATCGTAGTATTACAAATCCTTTATCTGTTGATCCATCCACTGAAATTTACTATTAAAAGCGTTTTTCATACGGTCTACAGCCTCCTGAAATGACATCTTCTCATCTCCATTTTCATCATTCGTAATAGGCCACATCTTACTATTCAAACCCTCAGAAAGACGAATTTTTTCTGCTGTTTCATCTATATATTCAGGTAGTTTCCTGAAAATTTCTTTTTTAGTTTCCCAACGTTCTTTCAACTGCTTTTTAAATTTCTCATCCTTCAACAAGTAGGGATAATAGAGAGCCTGAGTCAATCCGACCCAACCATATGAAAAAGCAGGAACAAAAGCATGGTAATCAAAGTCCCAAACTGGACCATGGCAAAGCTTTCCACCTCTATCCTTATACATGTATACACTATGAGGACCAGTAGTGGGCCAATAAGAAAAAATATCAGTATTATTTGAAAGCTCCTCTACTAAAATAAAATCTATAGCAGTTTCAATGTCTAAATATTCCTCATATTCGTGATTCTGAAGGCGGGTATCATCATTCAGAATGTCTTCCAACTCACTTACATAATTTTTAAAATAATTTATAGCATCATCACTAATTGTTTCCTCATCAGGTTCCTTGAACTGATAAGGAAGACCGAAAATGTTAGAATGGAACTTATTCACCTCATCATAATATGTATCTAGTTCCACCAAATAACCACCAGTAAGTTTCTCCGGATCATGTTCCTGAGCTTCCATTTCTGTGATGTCTACACGATTATCATCCACTTTTATCTGCTCACACAAATAATAGTTTCCCATAATCTTACCATTTAGTTCCACTTCCACAAATTGTCCACGCACGGTATAAGGTAAGCCAGAATTCGAAGATAGCCAGAATGCAGCATCGTTACGCATCAAAGTACGGTCTTTCCAATTTGCAAGCAAAACCCATCGCTTATGTTTAGGCATGCCCAAAATCTCAGATTTCTTATCCAACTTGATGGCATACGGCTTTTTGGGATAATTCCAAGTGGAATTACCACGGCCACGAATACTAATTTGCCCCTCATAATCCACTGTGCCATCAGCATTTTCAATCCTGAGCCACGTATATCCCAACCAATTGTCCTTACTGGTAATATCCACTCCTCCTGGAGTTAATATTCGCACAATAGGCAACCCTGTATTTTGAGCAACAAGGGTATACTCCTTAGAACTAGTTCCTTTCACTACCTTTACCTTTACCGGTGAAGTAAGGTCAATAACTGCACCTTTGGAAATATCAGTCGTGCCCAAGAGTACCTTGTCACCCTGATAAGTGAAACTAGCATTCACTTCCTTAAAGTTGCTCACATTAGGAAGAACAAAAGAAAATGTAGAGGAACTGGGATCAAAGGTTCCAGCTATTCCACCCAAATGAACCATAGTCAGTTCAGCCTCAGCCTGAACAGGAGGTTCTGGCACTACTATCTCAGTGGGATCATCACTTTCCTTTGAACACGCCACTATAAAAATAAAAGCCACTAACAATGGTAAAACACCTTGCAACTTATCACAAATTCTTCTCATATATGCCAATTAATCACTTAATCAATAAATAAAGATTCTCCTTCTTGTTGGATACTCCAGAAAGTGATATTATCTTCATCCGTAAATTCTTTCATACGCCATGCGGACTTGAATCCACTAGCTACAAAATGCATAGGAACAAATAAACCCACCTGAAACAGACTAATGAACTGGCGAGCACCACGAGTATAACCATTACCTATCCTCCCATCCACAGGAAACATAACCACATCAAATTTATTTTCTATACTCTTTATGTCATTCAGTTCTCTTAAAAAAAGACTTTCTTCATAAACAGGGTCAATGTCTTCACCCATTTCCCATGAATATATAGTTTCCCCTGGATTAATCTCGGAAAGAAAACGTGCAAACCAATTGTTTAAATCACCTGCATGAAAAATAGTTTTCCCTGAAGTCCGTACAATCCAAGAAACGCCACTGTCATTACTTCCCGTGGCTGCTACCGATATGAAATTATCTTCAAAATTATCACCCTTCGCTAGCCATTCATTGCCTTGTTCCTTCCTCGCTTTATGATGCTGTAGAATGTCTTTGGAAAGAATATAAGTTATATCCTTTTTTATCTGTTTCCAATAGAAAATACTAGAGCTAAAATGATCTTCATGAAAATGGCTCACTAACACATACAATGGCTTACGACTATGAAGGAGACTATCCATCACACTCGCAGGATCCAAGCAGAAGTCGAACACCAAAATTACTTTATCCGTCTCCAAAGCGAATCCACTATGAAAGATATAAGTGAGCTTTATCATTTTTCAGCAAAGATAATAAAAAAAGTAAAACTACAAGTAAAACACTCTACTATCCATAAATACATAAAAAAAGAACCCCCTTCAGAATGGATTTCTAAAGAGGATTCTAAAGATATTAAACTTCAATTCTAATCTAGATAGTAATCTATCGTGTTTACTACACGAACACGCTTAATATAAGGAGTATTGGCATCACGATCCTCAATGGAGAACTGACCTTGAGTAGCATGGAAAATACCACCAAGCTTGCTACCTGAATCGGCTGCAAATTTCTCTGCAGTTGTACGAGCATTCTTTGTTGCTTCTTCCACCATGGCAGGCTTGATTTCATTCAGACCTGTAAACTCATAACTGACATTGTCATTACCATACTCCTCAGAAACAATAGGCACTCCCTGTTTCATCAGAACTGATTGATTTTTCATCAATGCACGAACAGCATCCACACTCTTACTGGTAACAGTTATTACACTAATAGCTTTATAACGGTAACGCATCTGTTCATTGCCGTAGTTATCAGCCTGACGGTCCATAATACGAGGAGGGTTCACACTGATTTCATCTTCTTTTACTCCACCAGCTTTCAGCCATTCCACGATAATTTTATTCTTGTGCTCCAGCAAATTATACATTTCAGTAGGGTCATTGCCAATTTCTTTGTATGTCAAAGGCCAAGTGACTTTATCAGCTTTAACCTCTCTCTCTGCCAAGCCCTTTACGGTTACCTGACGGTCACGATCTTTGAAAGTAGTGATACCAGAACGAATAGCTAGTCCACCAAATAGCAGACCTAACGCCAAAATACAGGCAGTAATAATGTTTGATTTGTTCTCTTTCATAATCTTAAAAATATAGTCATTCAATCTTATACTTATGCAAAGATATTGCGAGATTTACATTCTGTCAAGTTATTTCCCCTATTTTTTAGAGGGAAAACCCTAAGAAAAAGAAATCCCTCTGGCTCAAGCACAGAGGGATTCCCTTTATTCACAAATCAAAGATTTATTCTAATGTACAATAAATCTTATCTTTATCCTTACGGGTTGGATACAGCTTAACAACGTTACCTGTAACGGTCAAATTATCACCATTGGCAACCAATTCATCAATAGTACCACCCAAATTGATATCCCATGCTTCATTGATACGGAATTTCCATCCATTTGAGGTAATACCTGGATTCTCTGCCACGTAGCAATAGTTCTCTGCATCCCAAGTCATGACAGCGTCACTACTCCAACCATTGAAATCCCCAATAATACCCATAGTGTTTACCTTTACGGCATTTAAAGTAGCATTAGCAAGATCCATAGTGAAGAAGTAAACGCCTTCGCCAGCAGTTACACCAATGTTGCCTCCGCAATCCTCCAAATCACCTGTGATGGATGAGAAGGTTCCACTATTGATTTCGTTATCCCAAGAATTCTGAATTCTCTGGAACTTGAACTGAAGACCCCATCCATTAGGATCAGCTACATAGACAAAACCGGTATATACACCACTGTAATCTGGTGACTCCAGTTTCTGGTAAGCCTTTGACCAACCATCGGTAGCGCCAATGAAATAAACGAACTGATTGAAGCTCAAAGCCTGCACCTCGTAGGTCATGTTCAGCATATCGAATACAAGTTTGTAGAACATAGCACCTTCTACACCAGTAATTGCCAAGTTGCCTCCTCGATTCTGATCCCAGAACTTGCCTTCAGTGTCGGATGCAGTCAAACATTTGCTCCAGTCACCACCCAAACCACTTTCAGGAGTAACCTTATATTCAAAGCCACCACCTACTACATCTGCAGGAATCAGACAAGTGAAAATTGGGTCATCATAAACATCTGCACCACTGTTCTTTAGAACATAGTCAGTGTTTGAATTGTTCCATCCATTAATGCCACCAGTAATGTAATATGCCTCTTCAATAACTGGAGCCTCTGGAATAGCGTGAATCTGGAAGGCAGTAGTTACTTTTGCTGTAGTTGAACCATTAGTCAACCAGCTCACCAGAGTAGCATCCAAATCACGAGTTGTAGGACGCTTGCCGTACTTTGACTCTACTAAGCTTACAAGTTCATCTGTGCTCATGTATCCATTAGCATCAATAGCATATTCTACACCATCAACAAGCAATGAATACTCACCTGTAGCCTTATAAGCAGAACTAGAAGAAGTAGGAGCAGTAATTGATGCCACCTTAACAGTAGACTCAGTTACTTGTGCAAAATCAATGGTACCAACCTCCTGTACGCCAGCGCCGTTGAAAGAGATGCCATCTTCCTGGGCATGGTTCTGTGGAGCTGCCCAGTCTTCATAATCGCCTGTACATGCCACCAAAGAAGTGGACAGTAACAATGCATATAATAATGTCTTTTTCATTTGAATTGCGTATTAAAGGTTATTGCTGTAAGATAAAACGATAGTGACGGGTGATATCGTTATAGATAACCAGATAAGTACCAGCTGCTGGGAATAGGTTTTCTCCATTATTAGAGCCTGTGCCATAATAGCTACCATCCTGGAGCTGAACTAGAGCACCACCTGAGTTGTAATCCCATGAACCTGGTTCCTTAAACTTGATACCCTGAGTACCATCCAGTGTCACTGTTGTATACCAATCATGGTTTTCAGCCACTGCTGTATGGATTGGAGCCATTTCAGTATCACCCCATCCATTGAAGTCACCAGCAATACACATTCCTGTAAATACCTTCGCATTATCTGTTGCCTCAATAGTCAACTCGTCAGTTTCTGTGTTCAAAGTAACAGTGTAAATACCTGCTGCTGGGACAGTAATGTTAGCAGAACCCTCATCATTCTTCACGAAATCACCGAAGGAAGAACCCTGGCCCCACTGCTCTTTCCAAGAATCTGGAATATGTTTCAGTTTGAAACCATTTCCTGCAAGATATCCAGTCCAAGTGATTACACCAGCACCTGTAGAAGTATTGTAAGCGTAATCCTTCACAGTTTCCATTGGGAATGTTTGAGTAGGAACTGAACCACCCCAAGTACCATCTGCTATATCACCACCAATCAAATACCAGATATCAGGATCGGCAGCTACCAACATTACATAATAAGGTATAACACCAAGGGTTATATCGTTTGATGTAATAGAAGATAGTGTTTCAAATGAAGCATTCTGAACAGAAGCCAGAACTCGGAAAGTCAAATTAAGTGATGAAGGAACATCTGCTTCACTCTCCCAACCCAAAATCTGTTCAGCAGCCTTGTCTATATCCTCTGCTGCAAATGTTGCAGAGCAGGTAGTGAAAGTCTCATCAAACTGAAAATAGTCAGCACCTGGATTTTCCTCAGCATTCGGGTCAAATCTTTTATTGAATGAACCAGTTGGTGAGAACTGAACCAGATAGTTGGCAGCCACAGGGGCATTAGGTTCAGTAAACTGTGGTTGTGACCAAGTCAGTGTAATACTATTTGTATTCTCCAGTTCAATATTACTGGATACTGCTGGAGTGTTCAAGGTGAAGGTGGTAGGATTAACCAATGTAGGATTTGAATCCAGGTCCTTCTCGCATGAACTCAATGCGAAGACACCAGCCAGCAATAAAACCGTATTTGAAAATATCTTTTTCATAATCTTCTTGCTTTTAGAATTAATAACCTGGGTTCTGAGTCAATTTTGGATTAGCATTGATATCCTCAGCAGGAATAGCATACAGGTTACGATAAGCAGGTAAACTGGTACCGTTTTCTGCACCACCCTTCCATTCCCAAAGATACTTGCTACTGTTTGAACCGCCAAAGTAACCATAACGAATCAGGTCGGTACGGCGGAAACCTTCAAAGTAAAGTTCACGTGAACGTTCATCCAGAATCTCCTCTGTAGTATAAGAAGCCTGGGTAGATGCATTGGCACGATAACGAAGCTGATTAATATAACCTGAACCTGCAGAGGTAGTTCTTCCTCCATTCAGACGAGCATCAGCCTCAGCTGCTATCAAGTAAGCCTCAGCAGAACGCATCAGGAAATAATCAGTATCAATGAACTTTGAATTATGACCAGAACCACCATTAGCATAAGTATTACGGAACTTCTTTACTGAATAGCCATACTCAAAATCGGTAGGAACAGTAACAGGAAGAGACTTTCTTCCTACACCGAAGAATAAGGCACGGTCATCACCAGCTGCTTTCTGCATTTCTGGAGTATCCACTGCAGGAGCATCGGAAGTTGGGAAGAACTTATCTAGAAGAGGTCTTCTAGCACGGTTTCCAGCCCAGAACTCTATTGAACCATAATCTGAAGTAGTATTCATATCAGACTTCCAGGTAGAAGCCATCAAGAACAATGTAGTACAGTAAGCTGTAGTGGTTACACCATCCTGCAACAATGGAAGAATTGCCTCTACAGAAGCACCATTCTCACCATTGTCACCCATAAACAACATCTGATAAGCAGTCCATCCATTCACTGGTGTTGTATGGAGTTTGTGAGGGCCATTGATAACCTTCTCTGCATAGGTCTTAGCATCAGCCCAACGAGCAGAACCAGTATAAACCTCTGCATTCAGATACATACGAGCTAGAAGCAGATTTGCTGCATCTTGATCTGCACGACCATAGCCATCGGAAGAGCTGGTACGAGCAGCAGGTGTAAGCATACTACCAACTGCCTCCTTCAATTCAGATTCAATCCAATTGAAAAGTTCAGCTCTTGAAATCTGCTCTGGACTCTCAGCAGAAATTTCCAAAGCAAATGGAACGTTTCCATAAAGGTCCATCAGATAATAGTAATATAATGCACGCAAGAAGCGAACTTCTGCATAACGAGTGGCGTCTATGCCTTCACATACATCCAAATAATGGTTGCAAAAATCTATACCTGCATACAAGCGATAGTAGAAACCCATCAACATAGGATGTGCAGCATCCCATGTATTATAGTTAAATGCAGGAATACCTGGGTCACCCCATGCACAGATAGCTTCGTCTGTAGGCAATTCACCGGCATTCCACATCTGACGTACGAAACCAGAAGTACCACCATCCAGACCATCGATATCACAGTCACCGTCTGCACCCGTGTTACCTGCCAATGCCATATTGGCATAGCACTTGGAATAAAGAGCAGCCTCATCAACCTCCATGATGGTACCTGGGTCGATTGGGGTCACATCCAAATCCTTGGTGCAAGAACTCATACCCAAAGCTAGCAGAGTTACTGCTGCTGGGATTATATTTTTGAAATATCTTAAGTTCATAATTTTACCTTGATTAGTTAATTAGAAGTTCAATGACAGACCAAGTAAGAGTGAGAATGCACGAGGATACATGTTATTATCAATACCACCATAAACCTCAGGATCAATTCCGCTGTACTTGGTTATTGTGAATACATTTGATGCTGTAGCGTAAACACGACCACTGGCACCCTGGTAAGAAGAACCTTTGAAGAGGCCATCAAATGAATAACCCAATGTGATGTTATCACACTTCAAGAAGCTAGCATTTTCTACCCAATAGTCAGATACTGCATGGTCATAAGTCTTCCATCCACGAGCTACAGATGCATGAGTTACATTCTGCAAATAACTGAATGAGCTATCAAAACGCTTGTCCATATTCATGAAGCCTGCCTCAGTGTCATTGAATACATAGTTACCTAAGTTTGCACGTAAAGTGAAGCCAAAGTCCCAGTTCTTGTACTGAAGGTTAGAGCTCAAACCTGCTGTGAAAGGAGCATCTGGACTCTTGTAGAAATAAAGGTCATCCTCAGAAATCTGACCATCGGCATTGCGGTCTACATAGACACCTTCCAATGGCTGACCATCGGCACCATATACCTGCTGGTATACATAGAAGGAATTCTTAGGATGACCAGGAGCCTGAGCCTGAACAGTGTTACCTGTACCTGCTGAGATTCCACCAGTCTTTACTACGGATGACTCACCTGTCAGTTCCTCAATCTTATTATCATTATAGGTTGCATTTGCGGTGATGCTCCACTGCCAGTTCTCAGTCTGGATAGGACGAACGGTAACAGAGAATTCTACACCGGCATTGTGCATAGAACCGATATTACTTACTACCTGGTTACGGAAGTTAGAACCTGCAGATACATAAGCAGTATTAATCAAGTCGGTAGTTTCACGCCAGTACAAATCTAAAGCACCACTAATGCGGTTATTTAGGAATCCATAGTCGAAACCTACGTTGTAGGTAGTAGTGGTTTCCCACTTCAAATTTTCATTGTATGCATTTGGACGGTAAAGTAAACCTGAGTCATTTACACCCTTGATAGGATAACGACCGTCCACATTGGTAGTATTCACACCGTAAGATGCGAAATAATTGTAGTTACCAATACCATCCTGCTGACCTGTCTTACCCCATCCCATACGGAATTTGAGGTCAGAAACCCAGTCTGTATACTTCAAACAGTTCTCATCCTTAATCTTCCAAGCAAATGCTACAGATGGGAAGGTTGCCCAGTGATCTTTGAATCGTGAAGAACCATCACGACGAACTGTAGCAGTCAAGAGATAACGGTCATCCCAGCTATAGTTTGCACGTCCGAAGAAGGATACCAGATAGCTTTCCTGCTTCCAAATACCAGTAGACTCATCGTAAGGCTGATTAGGACTTACTGTGTTAGTAGAAGGATAAGTTCCTGCATAGTAGCTGTCACCCCAGAACTTGTTGTGACTCCACTCATAACCACCCATCACATCTACATGGTGAACTTCCTTGAAGTCTTTGTAATACTGTGCATAAGCAGAGTAAATCAAGTTATACTTATTTTCCTTCGTATAACCTTTATTGCCATAATAAGTATTACTCTGACCCCATGGCTCACGAATAGTGTTCTGCTTACCGTTAGCCCAGTCACCAGAGAAGTTCATGTGCAAACGCAAATCCTCAAATCCATGAACTTTGTAATCCATCTCTACGTTACCCATGTAATCATAAGAGTTTGCTTTATCAGAAGTCTCATTCAGCAAAGCTACAGGGTTGGATGCGGCATTACCATTCTTGGTTACAGGCCAGTTTGGATCATTCAAAGCTGCTCCATTGTCAGTCCAAGTGAAGTAGCCATTGAACAAGTCATAGCCACTTGCAAAGACAGGATGAGTAGGATCCATACGGTTTGCAGCACTAATAGCACTAGTGTTTGCATAACTAGTCTTGGCATACATGAACTTACCGTTAATATTAAAGGTAAGGTGATCATCCAAGAAGCTTGGATTCAAATTCAAACTGGCAGTGTAACGCTGATAGTTGGAAGTCTTCAGGGTACCGTTCTGGTCGGTGTAACCCAAAGAAAGACGATAAGGAACATGCTTGAAGCCACCAGCCATAGTCACATTGTGGTCAGTGCTAATAGCAGTACGATATATTTCCTTGTTCCAGTCTGTGTCAGCAGTTCCTAGCAAAGATGCTGCAGCACTGCCAGAACCGTAGTAATTGTTAATAAAGCTCCGATATTCATCAGCATCCAGAAGGTCGATGAACTTGTTCACCTTAGAAACAGAAACATTACCGTTGTAAGAAATCTTTGGAGCCTGGTTAGAGCGACCCTTCTTAGTGGTAATGATGATGACACCGTTAGAACCACGAGAACCGTAGATAGCTGTTGCAGAAGCATCCTTCAGTACGGTAAAGCTTTCAATATCGTTAGGATTAACCATGGCCAGTGCGTTAGGTGCACCCTTCACACCAATGTTATCCATAGCCAGACCATCGATAACGATCAATGGGTCATTGCTGGCATTCAATGATGATCCACCACGAATACGAATGGTAGCTGAACCACCAGGAGTACCACCATTGCTAGTTACGCTCACACCAGCAATCTTTCCTTGCATCAGATCCTGTGCTGAAGTAGCCAGCGGACGGTTCTTCTCATCTGGACGAAGAGCTGTAACAGAACCTGTCAAGTCGTTCTTCTTTACAGCACCATAACCGATGACTACAACCTCCTCAAGCAAGTCAGCATCATCAGCCAAAGTGATAACCATGTTTGGCTCTGCTGCAAGTTCCTGAGTCTTATATCCAACGAAAGAAACTACGATGGTAGCTCCCCTATTCACTTGCAACTGGAACAGACCGTCAAAATCGGTGATTGTTCCGTTGGTGGTGCCCTTTTCAAGAACATTGGCACCAATTACGGTTTCTCCAGTTGCATCTTTTACGAGACCTTTCACAGTTATCGTCTGTGCAAAGGTGCTCATACACAAGAACAGCCCAAAAAGAAGGGCAAGAACCCGATGGGCTCTAAAATTTACTTGTTTCATGCACGATTATATACTAAAGTTAACACTAAATTTAAGATTTTTAGGTTGGCACACTTCTTTGCCGATACAAATTTAGCCTTAATCCATGGTTAATAACTAATTTTTTCAAACTTTTATTCATTTCTGGAGTGCAAACGTTTGCATGAATGAAATTATGAATTATATTATTGATTTTGACCTAAATTAAAAATTTACGTATCTTTGTATCGAGCCATAAAAAACACCATGGAAGACAACATTGTTACAATAAAGGATATTGCTCAAGCATTGAATGTTTCTGTTTCTACCGTTTCACGTGCACTTAAAGATAGTCCCAGCATCAGTATAGAGCGTAGGAAGCAGATACAGACTTATGCAAAGCAGCATAGATACCAGCCTAACATACTAGCTTCCACCCTGCGAAGCCAACGTCATGCCCGTCCTCAAATTATAGGGGTAGTGGTGCCTCAGTTCACGCATCACTATTTCTCTCGTGTACTTACTGGAATAGAGGAATGCTGTCTGGCTTCAAAATATCGAATCATGGTGGCTCAAAGCGATGATTCCTATGAACGTGAAAAACAAATTGTGGAGGCATTCCGTCTGTCACAGGTAAAAGGAATTATCATTTCTCAAGCTAAGGACACTACAGATTATTCTCATTTTGAAGAAGCGATAAAGGATAATATACCTTTGGTTTTTTACGACAGAATCTGTACGGGACTGCGCACTAGCAGAGTAGTGGTAGACGACTATCAAGGGGCTTTCACAGCTACGGAGCACCTTATTAAAACGGGATGCAGAAATATCTGCCATTATTCTGCCAACATGAACCTGGAGATTTCCAAGAACCGTTTTAATGGTTACAAGGATGCCCTGCTCAAATATGGAATCCCTTATCGTAAAGAAATGGTGATTTTATGTGACAACCGGAATGATGCGGAATCCATAACCCCTAAAATAATGAGTACCCTCTACCCTGACGGATTCTTTGCTACCAATGATGACACAGCATTGGGAATACTCTATTCTGTAAAACGCATGGGGATGCGTGTACCTGAAGATATTTCCATCTGCGGATTCACCAATGGAACACGTGCTATAAGCTGTGACCCACAGCTCACCACGGTAGAGCAACGAGGGGTGCAAGTGGGTGAAGAAGCTGCTAAGGCACTTATAGACCAACTGGAAGGACGTATTCCACCGGGGAAATACCGAAACCAGATTATCAAAACCAAACTCATCGTACGAGGTACCACTCGTCCCATTACATCCGATAAACCAAAAGAGTAAACATAAAAGAAAAATATATTCCCAATGAAACAAAAACCAGATCTTAGTTTCTGGAAGCTCTGGAATCTGAGCTTCGGATTTTTCGGCGTACAGATAGCATACGCCTTGCAAAGTGCCAACATAAGTAGAATTTTTGCTACTCTGGGTGCAGACCCGCATGACCTTAGTTTCTTCTGGATTCTACCTCCACTGATGGGTATCATCGTTCAGCCTCTGGTAGGAAAATACAGTGACAAGACTTGGTGCCGCTTCGGAAGGCGAATTCCTTACCTCTTCATAGGTGCCACAGTAGCAGTTCTGGTCATGTGCATGCTCCCTAATGCTGGAAGTTTCGGAATGGCTGTAAGCACTGCCATGATTTTCGGATTGATTTCTCTCATGTTCCTGGATACTAGTATCAATATGGCAATGCAACCCTTTAAGATGCTGGTAGGAGACATGGTGAACGAAAAACAGAAAGGTCTGGCATACTCCATCCAAAGTTTCCTATGCAATGCTGGATCACTGGTGGGCTACCTCTTCCCTATTGTATTTACTGCTATAGGAATCAGCAACATAGCACCTGAAGGTGTGGTTCCCGATTCCGTTATCTACTCCTTCTATATTGGAGCCTTGATACTGATTCTCTGCGTTATCTATACTACCAGCAAGGTAAAAGAATGGAATCCTCAGGAATATGCTGAATACAACGGTTTGACAGAGAAGCCGAAAGAGGATGAAAACGTGAGCATGTTTAAACTCCTGGTCAATGCTCCTAAAGCTTTCTGGACTGTAGGACTGGTGCAGTTCTTCTGCTGGGCAGCTTTCTTGTACATGTGGAATTACACCAACGGAGCCATAGCTGCCAACGCATTCAATGCCCCTGTAGTGAACGGAGTTATTCAAGTAGCTTCTCCTGAGTATCAAGCTGCAGGAAACTGGGTAGGTGTACTGTTTGCTGTACAAGCTGTGGGATCTGTTATCTGGGCTGTGGTAATCCCTATGTTCAAGAACCACAAAACGGCATACATTGTCAGCCTCATTATCGGAGGTATAGGGTTCATCAGCACTTATTATATCCATAACCAGTACGTGCTCTTCATCAGCTTCCTTTTGATAGGTGCTGCATGGGCTGCTATGCTGGCTCTACCATTCACCATCCTGACCAATGCCCTGACTGGTGTGGGACATATGGGAACTTACTTGGGACTATTCAATGGAACCATCTGCCTTCCACAGATTATTGCTGCACTGCTGGGTGGTGTAATTCTAAGTATCATTGGAACAGCCGACAACGGTGCTGCCAACCAACCTGGAATGCTTTTCCTTGCCGGTATCCTGCTGTTCATAGCTGCTGCCCTGGTCAATGTTATCAAGGAACATAAAACGAAATAACAATGATGTAAAATAGAATAAAAGAGGCTTGCTTCACAGCAGGCCTCTTTCTTTTAACTCTATTTACATTTAGACTATCTTTAGTCTTGACATACATGAAGTTTAGTTACATGTCTATACTAATAACCGTTTAACTTATATATGAACACTATTGAAACTGGACGCAAAGATAATAAATTCTTAAACTTTTTCAAGAAAAAAAGGAAAAAAATTAAAACATAACGGGCACAAAATGTGAAAGTTCGAAAAAAAATTATATATTTGCAAACGAAAGAAGCATATAATTACAAGACTTACACACTAAAAAGGGGGTAAAAATCCCTATCTCTCACTACTACAATGAACATATATAAATATGATTTGATTAGCAGGCAGATTTCAGCCGACCTGGTGAAACTAGCTAAAGAAAAAGGTTTAGACAATCTAGAGGTTGACGAAGTTTTGCTTACCGTTTTCACCCCCATGGCACAACTGGACTATGACAGTTTGAACTACATTCAGCTGAAACAGAAACATCTGTGGAAACTGTATACTTTTTTTGAGGTAAAAGGAAGACGTGAACGGTTTAAACGCTACAATAAGGATGCTGCACGCACGGCATTCCAAGAAGAACTGATTTCTAATATAGTAAGCCTGGAAGCTAAGATTGACTTGCTGAAAGACGTGAAAATGATCTCAAATGTAGATGAAAATGGCAAAGTTCACCTCAATGAGAAATTGTACAATGCATATTTGAATGCCAACTTCAATTCCATCCGGTACGGGACTATTAACTATGGTGGTCCTTTCAGGAAGCAATAAAAAAAGAGAACCCCGTGCTGGAGTTCTCTAAAATTCTTAATAAAAACTAATACTATGAAAGAAAATTTGTCAATAGCTGCACATCTACAGCTATGTTTGCTGATGCAAAGATAGGCAAAATAAAAGAGTAGCTCCAAGCACCGCAACCTTTTTTCCTGTAAATCAATGAATATTTTGACCTATGTCAAAGTTAGGAAAGCATTAATCTTCGATGTTCCATCCCCCATTCCGTCATCTGGTAAACCACTGCAAAAAGTCGTTTCCCATGCTCGGTCAAGAGGTATTCCACTCTAGGAGGATACCCGTAACACTCTTTCTTTTCTAGCAGTCGGTCATCGCACATCTGACGAAGTCTTTCCGTAAGCACTTTCTCACTGATACCATGAACCACTGAAAGCATATCCTTGAAACGGGTGCTTCCACAAAGAATGGCAGTAAGGATTTCCACCGTCCATTTGCTCCGAAGCACATCCATCGTATCGGTTATAGAAAGCACCTCCCTACAAAGAACTTTTGCATCTTTTGCAGCAATCTCTTGGATTAATTCATCTATATTTTCATTCATCTTTTTATACCGTAAATTTTTCTCCCCAGTTAGGGAAAAATATTTCTCTAGTTAGAGAGTAAAAAAGGGGAGAAATTAGCCCTCCTGAAATTAGAGTAATTTCTTCACTTCTGAAAGAAGATTTTGGGGTGAAAGAGGCTCCTTTTCACAAGGCTTCAACATCCAACGAACGGTCCAGCTGAGCTGTTCCCCTGGCTGTAAAGGAGTATATTTTCCTTGACTCTCTAGCTCTATGTAAGTATCCCCGTGATTAACGTAAACCTGCACTTCTGCTTCTCCCGGAGCTGGTTCCGACGGATTCAAGTCGGGAAACTGCTTTACCAGTAATAAACCATCATGGGCATAAGCCAGCCAACCTTTTGCATCGGCATTTATCTTCCGGTTATCCTCCTTCACATCTGCCTCATACCAGGACACTCCATCTTCCTCCTGAAAATCTAAAAGCCCAGCTGGGGTGATTCCATCTGCTGGAGCATCAAAGAAAATCACACCTGCATTGGGAACACGACTGATTTCCCAGGGTGCCACACGTTGTTCCTCTTCGCTTTCATTTATAATGGTATAGGTGACAAGGATGGACTGGGTGGATTCCTCTGCTGAAAATGTCTTTATAACCCGATATTTCAGTTGTTCTGAAACTTCGCTTTTCATAATCAGTAAGCCGTCTTTCTGCTCCACCGTGTAAGGAAGTTTGTCAAACTCGGGTACTGGAGGCCAGTTCCAGTCCTTCTGCGGACTAGTCCAAAAAGTGCTTCCAAAAGACTCCCCTACTTTCAGTTGTGACAGAACTTCTTTATCTTCATACTTAAAGGAGATGATTCTGGCACCATTCTCAGCATCGATGCTCATGCTCACAGGACCCGACTTCAGATGGTATATGGCATCGGTCTGACAGGATTGAAGGCCTATGAAAGCCAGGAAGCAAATAAATACAGCTTTTATATTCATGTAATCTATTATTTAAATCTTGGTAAATATAGTCATTTGAATTCAAACCACCTTCATTTCTCCCCCGATTTTCGTTCTTATATATATAAATAGGTATAAAAAGAAGGACAAATACGGGTCGTTTGTCGATTGGTCGATAGTTTAACATCGTTCGTCGGACATGAGTTTGAAACCCATGAAAGTCACCGTATCTTTGTAGTGTCAAAAGGAAAAAACCCGATGACAGAGACAAAAAATAGAAAATAAAAAATAACCATTTAAAATAGAAAAATATGAAAAAGTTTATTCTTTCTTTAGTAGCAGTTTTCGCAGTATCAGTTAGTTCATTCGCAGCAGTAGATAACGACGTAAAAACGTTGAACAATAAGATGAACAAGATGGAATCTTACCTCCAGATGGATGGTTACCAGACCTCTGTAATGACAGGAGCTACAATGAAGCTGCAAGATGCTCTGCAGCAGGCTATTCTAGAAACAAATGAAGAGACCAAGGCTCAAGAAATTAAAAAGGCAGTGGAGAAGAATCTGAAGCAAACCAGTCGGGTACTCTCCATGGATCAGTACAAGAGATACTTGAGAGTCCTAAACAGCACTTTGCAGAATGCGGGTTTAAATGAATACACCAGATAAATTTTAAAGATTATAGTTCTCATAAGGTAAAAAGATAGGGACGGGCTGTAGGGTCCGTCCTTTTTTTATTTATGTAAAATTGGTAAGATAATCTGCAAATTATATCATTGAAATGCAAAGAAATGAATGTATCTTTGCATCCATATAAAAATAGAGAAATATGAGATTATTCTTCTTGGTATTCACCTTGCTGCCACTGATAGGTCAAGGATATGTGATGTGGCGAACTTGGAAGATGCTCCCTAAAAAGAACCTACTCCGATGGGGGGCCATATTAGCCGAACTAGCTGCATTCTGCCTGTTCTTCGTTCACATGGCAGGGAATAGGGATATATGGCCCCTTTGGCTTTCCTCTTTCATGTACGAAATGGGAACTGGTTATCTGGTCGTGTTACTCTACCTGTTACTCATTTTCGTGGTGCTGGATATTCTTCGTTTAATACGTGTGCTTCCCAAACACATCTTCTACAATAATGCCAAAACAAGTCTTATCATAGCTTTGGCTTTGCTGGTAGTGCTCGTCTACGGTAATGTTCACTACCACAACAAGCAGCGTGTGGAATTAAGCTATACTAGTGAGAAGGTAACCAAGCCACTTAAACTAGTCATGGTGAGCGACTTACACCTAGGCTACCATAATGTACGGAAGGACTTGAAAAAATGGATTAAACTGATAAACGATGAGAATCCTGACCTTGTACTGATAGCTGGTGACCTTATAGACGGCAGCATCCGTCCCGTGAACGAGGAGCAGATGTACGAAGAGTTCAAGACTCTGAAAGCTCCTGTCTATGCCTGCTTAGGTAATCACGATTATATGACAGGAGCCAGTCAGGATATGGAGTTTTGTCAGAAAGCTGGCATTCATGTGCTAGTAGATTCTGTGGCTTATGTGGGTGATTTGGCACTCGTATCACGTGATGACCGGACCAACAGGGAACGTAAGTCACTAAAGGACATCATGCAAGGTATAGACCGCAGTAAATACATCATAGAATTAGATCACCAGCCTTATAATCTAGAAGAAGCTGAGCAGAATGGTGTAGATCTGGAACTTGCAGGACATACCCATGATGGACAGATTTGGCCTATCAAATGGATTACCCGTAGTATGTATGAGTGCTCCTATGGATCTTGGAAACGGGGAGATACACAATATTACATCAGTTCAGGACTGGGTATTTGGGGACCTGAATTCAGAATTGGAACAGATTCTGAATATGTAGTCATTAATCTTAAATAAATAATCCCGGGGAATGATTGGCTTCCCCCCCCTTACGGTAATAATACACCCGCTCCTTTTCCCTGCATACTACTTTATACGCTTGTCAGAACCTTCTAAGTCTGATGAGCAATAAGGTAGTCTGCAGGGATTGTGGTTCTTTTCCTTCGCATGGGAACCACCAGGCCAGTATAGCATCGCATCCCTGAACGTAGTGTGTGTTTCTTTTATCCCTTTCCTTAAAAGAAAGTAAAGCATGCAGTCGCCTGTTGTCGGAGCGTGGAGGACAGCGCAGGACTT
>AUXO014224227.1_pt1 | contig 143432 bp, 199 predicted proteins | sample 768731 | NCBI WGS metagenome assembly AUXO01 (sample SAMN02715735, study PRJNA202380) | gut metagenome | biome: sheep rumen | host: Ovis aries | place: New Zealand: Palmerston North
GTTCTATTTGCAACATACAAAAGAGCATTTTTACTAGATATTCTAGACATAGCTAAAGAGAAAGAAGAAGGACGAAAGTCCATCAATGTAAAGAAAATCGACAAGTGGAAGATACCTTTTATAGAAATAAGGACAATACCTAGTAGGAAAGAATTACTTGATTATGACCCTGACCAGGTCATCTTCCTTTGAAGCTTGATTAAATCATGTTTATAAGTTCCTTTCACAATTGAGAAGTTTACTACAGACACAACAGCGTATAACTTGCGTATGCACTGTTTGACCTCCGTCTTTCTTGGCTAGCGTACTTCCTTCACAAAACAGGACAGCTTACAAGCGGTCCTGTTTTACTGTATACTGAAATCGTTATAGATAACACAGGAGGAATACATCATGATTGATATTTCAGAAAATTCAACTATACTTCCTATCGTAGGGACAGTAGGATGCAAAGTAAAAGTTCAGGATGCTACACTAGATGAATTGATAGATCAATATGAAAAGTTGATGGGAGAAATAGTCTTCCATAGATATCCGGATGAAACTAACGGGCCTAGATATCTCAAATCGTTGCTACAGTGGTTGAGATCCACAGATTTCTATAGAGCTCCTGCATCTACTCGTTATCATGAAGCTTATACAGGCGGGCTGCTAGTTCACACTCTCAATGTTTACAATAACATACTAGAGCTTATTAAAATACCACAATTTAATTCTATTGATATTCATTCAGCAGCACTTGTTGCACTTACACATGATTGGTGTAAGATAGATTACTACGAGTCATATGAAAAGAATGTCAAGAATGAAACTACAGGTCAGTGGGAGAAGCAAACGGCTTTCAGAACTAATCAAAGAGGAATCTCATTAGGACACGGAGTTTCGTCTATGTTTCTAGTAGAGAAATTTTTCAGATTGACTCCCGGTGAAGCACTTGCTATCAGATGGCACATGGGCGTATTCAGAGTATGCAACGATGAGATCAACGAGCTTCAGCAGTCTAATGAAAGATATCCATTAGTGCATCTATTGCAATTTGCTGACCAACTTTCAATAACAGAATATGCTAATCAAACACTTCAACTTTCATAACTGCGTAGGCACAAATCGGTTCACTATTCACCTTGTATACATTCACGTCAAAAAGATACACATTATTTATAGAAAGGAAGAATAGCATGAGCAGTATTAAGATTACAAAGAAGCCTAGTAAGGACGCTATCAAAGCATCACAAAGGATAACAGCAGCTGAAGGCGATTTTGAAGAAATGGACGATTTCGAGCTTGACAATGCTACTGAATCAGACGGACTTGTGGATGCAGTTGACGATGTTGCTGACCAGGTAGAAGACATTCAGGACTCCGTTGATGATATGAAAGAAGAAGACTCTGCTATTGAAATGAATAATAACATTTCAAATCATTATATTGCGGAGTGTGAGAAGTGCCACGGGGTATTTATTTCTGCTGTAATTGAATCTGATCAGGAGATAGATCATGTTTCCGGTGTTTGTCCACTCTGCAATAAAGAGAGCGATCAGTATTTGAAGTGGATCATCAAAGACAATAAGTGAGGATAGCATAATGAAAAGATATATCAGATCAACAACAGTCCTTAATGAGGACGAATTCGACTATCTTATTAGCAAAATTCAAACCGAACTCGAAAAGATCTTTCCTGATTACGATGTAGATGACATCAACTGGGATAGAAATCGCATTGGATTTGGATTGTATGATGCTAAGGGTGGTGTGCACGGACATTACATCTTTACTTATAGACCTGATTATGATGGCGGTCCAGAAGAGCAGCTAGATGAATGGCTCGACGATACATTCGGTTAAGGAGACACACATGAAGAGATACGTTAGATCTGCTAGCAACTTATTCAAACATCCACTTATGGAGTACATTCCAAGATTATACAGACCCTATGTAACAAATATCTACAGAGGAGAAAAGGAGTGGAATGATATCACACAGCGATGGAATCAGCCTGTGATTGTTGAATGGACAGTTGACGGCGAAACAGAGGAAGAAGAATTCCAGAATGCAGCTTATATGAAAGAGCTGCTCAAGGAATTTGGAGGAGACGTCATTGACAATTTGCTAGCAAGACATAACATACAACTATAAGGAGGGTCACATGAAAAGATACATTAGATCTAGTACACAATATCCTGAGCGTACAACAACCACAGTAAATGGGCAGCGATTTAGTATACAGTATGCTCCATTTGCTAGAGGCATCTATGCACAAATCAGTGAAATACATCCTTACGATGATGCTGAATATGCTTGGGCAAAGGTTGATAATTCCATTGCATATTTTTATAAAGACGGAAAACTTCTGGATAAGATGCACCTTGCTGATTATGATGAAGACATGGATGGCGATTATGAAGTTTGGTGGAAAGATATGATTGATTCCGTAGCCGAAGAATTGCATAACATGAACAAGGATGTAAAACCTGTTATGGTTCATTATTGATAAGATCATTGAAAAGCAGCTATCAAAAGATGGCTGCTTTCTTTATGTATTAACCTTCAATTAAATTACATGAATTCGTTATTTAGTATACTACAGAAAGGAATAAAGGTATGAAGATTAAGCATACAAAGGTAACTGCATCTATTGATACTGGATTGCATTACTGGTACAAATTCAAACATGGTCTCGGACCCGGCACCATGCCTAGTGATTGCCACATACTCAAAGTAGTAGAAGATGGTTGGAAAGATTATGTCTTGCTTGACAGAATGCTTACAACGCAAGAGCTCAACGAGTATGAAATCAAAGAAGAGGAACCTTCAGATGAGCTTCTTGCACAGAACGGCATTACAGACAAGTATATGCAGGGAGAAGTAACGGGAGCTGCAGGTGTAAGTCTGCATGCGGGTGATATGGAGATCCCTAAGCCCTATGATACTTATTTCAGAATGGCCGAAAAAGGTGAGCTTGAAGATGAATATGAGGATAGCATAGCAGAGGAAGCTTCAGGATATGATTTCATTCATCTCGGATGGGCTATCGCAAGAGATCCATACTACGATTTCTTCGCAAACAATGGTATGGAGATCATGGAAGTTGTATCAGAAGGTGATCCTGGAGATGCAATGCTTGTGTACACAATCGGCGATAGAGTATATCCTCTTACAGAGTCTGATCTGCCCGATGAAGATGAAGTGGATGTTTTAGAAGCAACTGATGTTGAGGCATCAGAAGATATCAACATATTCAAATTCTACGATTGGTACAATACATTACCATTGAAGCAGAGACACGAAGTAGATGATTGGTGTGACGAGGAAGGTTATCCTTTGTATGATAACTGCTCACGAGAAGAGCTTGCAACTATTCATGATCATTTTGAATCTGAATTTGCACAGAGAAATGAATCTAACTTCCATGTAGCAGCTTTCGGAAATGATTATGACGAACTTCAGTCCTCATACGACTTCGACAATCCTAAAGCAGCTATAACCAAGTGGGTCGAGCTTCAGAAAGCATGGCCGCTTAACGTCATGATAACAGGTTTCCAGAAAGCTGAGGAACAGCTTAGGGAGTATGTATCTTCTCATCAGGATTGGTACAAAGCTCTTTCAGAAAAGAATCATTGCCCATATGACCCTGAGTACATCATAGCTGAATGTGAAAAACCTGTAAGGCCCAGAACAGGAAAGTATGCAAATGTTTATCCTGATCAGTGTCATCCATTTGGATTAGGTTAAGGAGGTCAATATGAAAATTACACATAGTACTAAAGTTAAAGCTTCCGAAGAACGTCCTTGGTATGTAGTAGATTACAAGATTCCCGACGATCCTGAATCTATAAAGAGAGACGAGAGGAGGCGCATACAGCGAGAGCTAGCTGATGAAGAGGACGCATACGATCTTGAGCACGGAGAAGGTATATATTCAAGTGATGTCACTTGTGCAGACGACGATTATATTACAGACAGTTATGGAAGAAAAGTCCATGCCCCTAAGCCGGTAGGTGGAGACGGTGAAAATTATATATCTTATTATACAGGTCATGGATATGCAGGTCCAAAAGAAATCTTAGAGGATGCTAAGAAGAGAGGTTTCTCTAAGATCTTCTGGGGTTCAGATGAAGCATACGGCATGAAGGGCATGTATAATGGAGATACTTACATTGCTTACAATGATGCAGAAGTGCTTCCCGAAGGATATAGAGAAGATGCTTTAGATGCTGAAAAGGGAGATAGAGTATTATCTTGCTCAGTAATTGAAGGTGCAACTCAGGAAGAGATGCAAGCAGCATTGGAGGAGTATCAGAAGAAACAGCAAGCTCTTATGCAGCAGCTTGATAATTTACAGGAAGATCAACTTAAGCGTTCTAATAAGAGAAGAAGGTTCTTCAGGAGTGCGTCTGCAGCTGAATGTCATAAAACCGGAGAGACAGAAGATACTATCAAATATGTAGTAGGCTCCGATGAAGTGGCTGGAACAAAGTGGATGGGAACATACCTTACAACTGACGGACAGCTCAAGAAGATTTACTTCGTTTGCAATACAGAGGATTGGGATGAAGCTTCAGATAAACTTGAAGATATTATACCTCAAGCATATCAGTCATGTAAACTGCTTGGCAAGGCTCCCGATAACATCAAGTCAGATCCTTCATTCACATTCGTAAAAGGTTCAATTCCTGTTGATGACGTCAACTCAGGTATTATCGAAGAGCTCAAGCGTGATCTTGGAAATGAAATTCATCGGTTCATGGTTGACGTAGCAGGATTTGATGAGGAAGATGACCCTAACGATAAATACTCAATGGGAGCTGATCACTTCTGGAGAATAGATGTCAAAGAAGTAGAGCAGGACGGATACAAAGGCATTTATATTGAAGTAGGAGCAGAGCTCGGATATGACAGCACAGAAAAGTTACTTGAACGTCTTGACGACATTATCAAAGAGTATGATAAAGATGCTTATTTTGAGCCTTATGATCCAGGCATAAGTGTCTGCTATCTTTGGGCAGACGGAGATGATGTAAAGTCAAATACTTCAGTAGAAGCGGCAAGTCCTGTATCAGATACAAGAGAACATTATCTGGAGCCCGAAGAAGATGACATGAGAACAGAAGATGCAGTTGAACAGTGGATTTATGTCGACATAGATGTTGACATAGACATCGCTGATGACGGTTCTTATGAATATGATTCATACGATTTCGCAAAGAGCGATGCAAGCGATGGTGACTACTATGTAGAATATGACAAACTTGATGGAAGAGTTCGTCTAAGAGATTTCATGACAGTAGTAGAAGATATTGATACATTGCTTGCTTACAAGTTGCCAGATATAACAGGTAAACATCATATATCAGGACAAGCTGAACTTTGCTACAGTGTATCCGGTCTTGTCTATTCACCAAAAGACGATTTAGTATATGGAGACAATGTAGATGTTACATTTGACTTAGCTAAGTCAACAATCAAGCATTTCAAGATAGATTGATTTTCCTTCTTCTTTTTCTTAAGATTGGCTGAGGGTTCTGCCATTCCCTCAGCCTTTCGCTATGTTATGAAATCGTTATGTAATGCACAGGAGGTTACAATGATGACTAAACAAGATATTGATACAATTATCAAAGCAGTGTGCCCTAATGACGAAGATTACGAGAAGCCGATAATAAGTCCCGCATATTTACGCAAGGAGCTAGAATCGCTTGCTCTCGAAACTTGTTGCGAAACTTTTTACAACGATCTCGACAACAAGGTGAGAGTAGAGCGACTCAAATCAAACATGATGACAGATATATACATGGAAGGTGTTAACATGGGCGGAGAATATCAGGGCTGCTGGGTGAGATTCCGTGACATAGAAAGAATTGTTAACAAGTATCTTACAGGTAAGGAGGATAACTGATGGCTAAGACATCTGCAGCTAACTTAAATTTCAGCAAGTTACGAAGAGGAATGGTTTTCTGGTATGACCCCGATCCGGACACTGACAAGTCAAATGTCCCTCCAAAAGAGGTGGATGGACATATAATTAAAGATTACATAATGTATGGTGAAAGGCCTTTTGTTGTTGTAAGTTCAGATGAAGCTTGCAGGCTATCGCCGGTAGTTCAAGTGTGCCCTATAGGTAGCAAAGTCAAAGAGAATTCTCAGTATGATGTCATATACAATTCATTGAATGATTCAGGACAATCTGTCATCAAATGTGATCAGATCAAGACAATCAATTCGTCAGAGTTATACAAATATGAATGTATGCTTGATGATGAGATAATGGACGAAGTGACAATCAAACTTCGTGCACTACTAGGCATAACAGATACTGAAACTGAAGTTGAACTTCCTGTTGTAGCAATGTCTGCAGAAGAAGTAGAAGAGCTAGTTGACTCTAAACTTGCAGCCAATCAAGTTGATTTCAGCAATCAGCTCGATGGTGTAGTAACTAGAGTAATAAATGCAGTGTCTACTATGCTCAGAAGTAAACCTGTGTCCAAGCCCTTGGAGCCGATTTCACACAACAATTTATCTAATAGAGGAAAGAAACAGATAATAGTAGTACCTCATAATAAGGAGAAGAAATGATAGATCTGAATACAGTAGAAAATCCTAAGAATTACATCGAGAAGTTGTGCAGCGAGCTCAACGAAGCTTCTGATCTTTACTATAATGAAGGCCGGTCAACAATGACTGACAAGGAGTTTGACGATAAGATGTCATTGCTTGAAGCACTTCAGGATAAAACAGGATATTGTCCTGAAAATTCTCCTATACATAAAGTAGGTGCTCCGGTCAGGCCTGAAAAAGGCAGAAGAGAAGTAATTCATGAAATCAGAGCGAGGTCACTTGACAAAACAAAAGATGTAAATGAGATAGTTACTAAGCTAGGAGGACATAGCGACGAACTTGTAGTAGGAATGTGGAAACTAGATGGATGCACTGTAGTACTTACTTATGTAGACGGTGATCTTGTACTTGCAGCTACACGAGGCAATGGTGAAATCGGAACAGACATCACATCAAATACAAAGTACATTGAAGGCATACCTCAGCACATCAGTGTGAAAAAAGGAAAGCTGATAGTTAGAGGAGAATGCATAATGAGTTATGCAGATTTTGAAGCTATCAATGCAAGTTTACCTGAAGGTGTAGAGCCTTATGCTAATCCTAGAAATCTGGCATCAGCGTCTGCGACTATGCTTAATCCGGAAGACATGAAAGACCGTCACCTTGCCTTCCAAGCTTTTGATTTTGTGTCTGTAGATGCTGAATTTACTTCTGATGCGTTTTTTAGGAACGAAGATAGTTTAACAGATCAGTTTGTATATCTTCATCAAAATGGTTTCGGAGTAGTACGTCATGATCTATTCAGACTTAGCGATATTGATAAGATTGTCGATACGTTTACAGAAGATGCTGAAACTTTTGAATATCCTGTAGATGGGCTAGTGTTTGCATTAGATAATCGAGCAGTAACTAAGAATCTACCCGGCACTGAACATCATCCTGACCATAAGTATGGATATGCTTTCAAATGGGCAGATGAAACAAAGGAGACTGTATTGAGGGACATTGAATGGTCACCTTCTAGAACCGGCCTATTCAATCCGGTGGCCATATTTGATCCTGTGGAGCTCAATGGTACTACAGTTACACGAGCATCTTTATACGATTTATCGTACATAACAGATAAGATGCTAATAAAGGGCGATAGAATAACTGTTTACAAGGCGAATATGATAATTCCTAAGCTAGACAAGAACCTTACATGGGAAGAAGAATGTGACCCTTTGACTGATACTGTAAGTAGGCTTGCTGCTATCAATTTACAGGTTCCAGAAAAATGCCCTCTATGCAATCATACACTTAACAAAGTATGGACAGATCAAGGTCGAGTAGGTGTAGTTAGGTGCTACAACAGAGAATGTCCTGCAAAATTTATAGGAAATCTTACACACTTTTGCTCAAGGGAAGGAATGGACATAGATGGCTGGTCAGAGCAGACGCTTAAGAAGCTCATTGAACTTCACTACGTGAAAGAGTTTAAGGACATTTTCTTACTTAAGAATCATGCAGGACTTGCATTTGTGCCAGGATTTGGAAAGCGCAGTTGGGAAAAACTCTGTCATTCAGCTGAAGATGCAAGCCATACTACATTCGTCAAATTTGTATCTGCATTAAGTATTCCGAATGTAGGTAAAGGACAAGCTAAAACATTAAAGAGGTACTTAGATGAAAGTTACAAGATTCTCAATCAAAGATATCGCATTGACGGCTATCACCCTTTCATATTACTTGTTGAAATGGCTTGCCACGATTTTGACTTCACTGTTATTGACGGCATTGGCCCTGTCATGGCGTATGGCATTTCTAAATGGTTTAAAGAAAATTACGGAGAAGGTCAAGGAGATACTCCTTACAAGAGATTGATGACCTATGTTGACTTTACAGATAAAGAGCCAATTTCCTCAGATTTCATGAATCCACCTACAATTTCACAGATAAGTGGAAAATCATTCTGTATAACAGGTAAACTTATACATCATTCTAACCGTCAAGAACTTGTTGATAAAATTGAAGCAAATGGAGGTAAATGGGTTGACTCAGTGTCATCTAAGACAGACTATCTTATCAACAATGATGTTGCAAGTACTTCAGGCAAGAATAAGAAAGCGCATGAATTAAACATACCGATTATATCTGAAGAAGATTTTCTTAAGATGCTTAGCTAACCTTCAATAGTAGTAGAAATCGTTAACTACAATGGAGGGCAACAATAATGAAGAGATACATAGTAAGTTCTGAATATGTCCAACCTAAGGAATTCACTCCGGAACAGCGTAAGGCACGCAAAGCTATAAACCGTGTAAATACTGAATTAGCGATGGATATGCTAAGTAATCTGAGTGACGCTAAGAAAATACAGCTAGACAAAATGCTTTCTAGAAATGCAGCCCTTACTTCTAGTTATTCATGTAGTAATGTAAGTATGAGAGTATACAAAGAAGGATTTTATCTTAAGCTAAGTGCGACTAGGGCAGACTTTAGTGTATGGTTTTATGACTATGATGGAGAACTCGTAGAAGGCAGGAAGCCTGTAGAATCTAAGCTTCATTTCTTATATGAAACAAGTATACCTGTTAATATGATGAGCGAAGATGACTGGGCTGAACTTGTCGAAGGATGATCAACTAATCACAGCGTAGCTGATATCGGCTACGCTGTTTCTGTGTATAGAAATCGTTATAGAGATTGAAGGAAGGAGATGAAAACAGATCAACATGAGCGAATTAGAACTTGATGACATTCAGCTAAACAAAGAGTATATTGGAGGCAAGTATATCTCTCCAGGATATTTAAGCGGAGCTAGACTCACTGTAGTGAAGAAAGGTAGAAAGAATGCAGTGGTTAAACATCCTGCTTATCACGAAACATTTTCGGTAGATCCTCATTATCTTGAGGAAATAAAAGAATAAGTAATGATGTTGCCTTATATAATATTGAAACAATGTTATGTAGGAGGCGATATTCAATGAGTCATCAATTAAGCAATCTAACTAAAGACGAGGCAATAAAGTTTATCGAAGAAGTTCTCAACAGCGGCGCACTTGATAGAGATGATATCAGTGACATTAGAGAAGACCTTGAAAGCGCACTTAGAGTTGCTCTTGCACATTTGAAAGCAGTGTCACCTGATGATAAGACATTAGGTAATGCAATTGATGCTATCTTTCAAATGTATAAGAGGGACAATAACATCGACAAGTCATATAGAAATGCTGCTCGATTCATATTAAGTGCTGTAAATGATGTTCCAGTTCGTTATGAAGAATGCGAGGAAGATGAACGATTGCACTAAAACTAGGGAGAAGATAATGAGTTACACAGTATCAACTGGGCTTAGAAAGTCTGTATTCACATTCAAAACAAATGAGGAAGCTGACTCTTTTAACAAAGAGTATTTTGCAAAGAATAAAGTAAAGGGAGCTATATCAGTAACAACAGATCAGCCAACTTATCAATATACAAGCGAAGGAAAACTTGTACGTGTTTATAAGAAAGGAGTGTAATCTTTTGGATACTACTAGTGTAGTAATAACGGGAGCATCTTCAGGTATGGGGGAAGCTGCTGCACTTAAGTTTCTTAATGAACTTGATTACGAAGTTATAGGAATTGATATCTTACCTGTGTCTGAAAAGGTAAGCATGCATCCTGGATCTAGCAGTAGATACAAACATTACATTGCAGATGTAGCAAGCTTCAGCAGTTTACCTGACATTGATAATGTCAATATTCTTATAAACAGCGCCGGAGTGCAAGGTACTAATTTCGACATCGAAATCAACCTCAAGGGTGTAATGAATTGCACAGAGAAATATGCACTTAATAATCCTAACATAAGGTCAGTTCTCAATCAAGCGTCAGTTTCAGCAACAATGGGAACAGAATTTCCACAGTATGTCGCATCAAAAGGCGGCGTCATATCTTACACCAAATGGACTGCAAAAGATATAGCTAAATATGGTGCAACTTGCAATAGCTTATCATTTGGAGGAGTACTTACAGATGTAAATAGACCTGTAATGGACAATCCTCAATTATGGCAGCAGATAATGGATCTTACTCCGTTGAAACAATGGACAACTGTCGAAGAAGCAGCAGAGTGGATTTACTTCATGACAATTATCAATCGTAGCTGTTCAGGACAGGATATCATAATTGATTCACTTGAGAGTCTGAATGGCGTATTTGTATGGGAGTGACACAACATGACAAAAAGAGATTTAGTAAAATGGCTTCAGGAAAAGAAAGAAGAAGCTTCAAATAAAGCGAAATTAGCTACAGAGGACAAGATAAATCAGCGCTTGGAAGCTATTTATGAAGAGATAGGACTAGACGAATATGTTGATAATATAATGAATCATATGAGTCTAGTTGAAAAAGAAGTTCAGAAGATGGTTGCTAAAGTTGACAATCATGAAGGCAGTAAGTACTCTATGGCTTGGAGCAGTCTTCGCAACCTATCTGATTCATATACAGGCAGCAGATACTCGGTCAAATCACTGATTATTAGTGATTTGTATATAAGAGATGAGCTTAAAGAACAAATAGCAAGTGAAGGAAGAAAACTTCGTGCAAATGTTCTTAATACTTACGATGTAGCTATACAGACTGTGAAGAATTTGCCTAGTGCAAAAGAAGGAATGGAATACCTAACTAACTTAGGTTTTGATACTAAAGAAATCAGACCGGTTAATAAAGACAGTGAGATGCAACTTCCGGCTACAGTTAATGTCAATGTAGACACAAAGTACTTATTGATAGATACCAAGTGAATATGACAACAAGGTCTAGTGTAACCTCGCTAGGCCTTTTACTATGTTAAATCGTTATACCATACAAGTTAAGGAGGTATCTTGCTATGTATGCAATTTCAAAGGAAACTCAACTAGTTCGAAACAAGTATAATCTAAGGATAGACATGAATATTTCACAAATATGGAAGATAGTTAAATCTCCTGCATGCAAGCCAGGGGAGTATGCACTTTTTCTGAGAGACAGCGGAGACAAAGAAAAGTTTTCCATTTTTAAGGGGTATATTTCATATGACGAAGTGTGTAAATGGTTTGAGATAGTTAAGTACATTGCAGATAGGAAAGTAGTATGATACTAGTAACTCAAAATAAAGATGTTTATGAAATAAGATTTCCATATGATGTAGCTATCATAGAACATGTTAAGAATGTCCCTGGCAGAATGTGGAATCCGCAAGGTAAGTTCTGGTCTATTCCACTAGCTAGACTAGGATTTCTTATATCACAATTCAAGGGAACTCCTTATGAGAGACAGCTACAGATACAGTCACAGGAAGATATCAATGTAAATGCTTCGCTGAATACTCCTCAGGCCATTCCTGATATTGATATTTCGGAATATACTTACAGAGTTGCCAAGGGGCTCACTCCGTATAAACATCAAATAGACAGTCTTAAGTACTATAAGTATCGATATACACACGGCCTACCATCAGGTTTCATACTAGCCGATCAACCCGGCGGAGCTAAAACTGCACAGGTTATGAATATTGGTCTGCACATGAGACAATTTTATGGGGCTAAACATTGTCTTATAATCGCTTGTGTTAATTCAGCTAAATATAACTGGCGTGAAGATATAATCAAACATACCGATGGTGAAGAAGTTCCTTACATATTAGGAACACGCATTAAGAGAGATAAATCGCTTAACTTATCTACAGGCGGAAGAGAAAAATTAGCCGATCTCACTTCATTAAAAATGTATGGAAAAGATGAAGAGGATATTCCCTTCTTTATGATACTTAATGTAGAAGCACTTCGAATGAAAGAAGGTAAGCGATATCCTATTAAAGATAGATTAACAGAATTGATCAGTTGCGGACAGATTAGTTTAGTTGCGCTAGATGAGTGTCATAGAGGCCTAAGCATGACTTCACAACAAGGAAAGCTTATGCTAGATATTAAGAAGAAAGTAACACACGATTGTATGTGGATACCTATGACCGGAACACCTATAACATCAAAACCTACAGATGTTTTCTTACCGCTTCGGCTAGTTGACGGTCATCGTTCTGATAGTTATTACATGTGGTGTCAGAAATACTGTGTTTATGGCGGATTTGGTGGACACGAAATAATCGGGTACAAGAATATTGCTGATCTTAAAAGCAGATTACAGCCGAATATGCTGAGAAGACTTAAAAAAGACATACTTGACCTACCCGAAAAGATTCATCTTACAGAATATGTCGAGAATTCACCTTATCAGCAGCAACTTTACAAAAAATATCAGGAAGATCTCCTTCAACATAGAGATGAAATAGTCAAATCATTCAATCCAATGTCAAAATTTCTGAGATTACGCCAGATAAATGGCTCGCCTGAATTAGTAGATGAATCTATTGACATAAACAGCAAAGATTATCTTTCAAAAAATGCAAAATTAACAAGATTACTTGAATTATTAGCTGATATACTATCAGAACCTGACGAAAAAGTAGTTATTTTTTCAAATTGGGTGGAACCTCTTCGCACCTTATATACTTTCGTTAAGAAGCATTATAAGGTGTGTTGTTATACTGGTACAATGTCACAAGAAGATCGTGAGAAACACAAAGCTGCATTTATTAACAACCCAGAATATAGAATTATCTTAGGGACTGTAGGTGCACTTGGAACATCTCACACTCTTACAGTTGCTAGAAATGTTATATTTTATGACAGTCCTTGGAACCCTGCAGATATTGAGCAATGCGAAGACAGATGTCACAGGCCAGGTACGACACAATCCGTAAACGTCTACACGCTTATCACAAAAGATACAGTAGATGAACAAGTTCACAAGATCATTTCTCGAAAAGAAGGTACTGCAATGTATATTGTAGACAACGAACTTGATATTCATAATCATCCTGAAATCTTTGATATGCTTCTTAAGTAATTCTATTGACAATTATAGTATTTCATCATATAATATAATTGTATCAACTTAATTTCAAACTAAATAGATTATTCTAAGGAGGATAGATTACATGAAGATTTATGCAAGTAGACGCGATGATCTGATTGCAGAACGTGACGCTTATGATGCTGAAACAGCTAAGTATCAGAGTAAAGTAGATGAAGGTGAGGAAAGATGGCACCAAGATACACGTGCGATTGAAGAAAGCGTCAAGGCAGAAGTAGAACGTGCTATTGGCGAAACTTCTCTTGAAATTGAAGTGTTTGCTCGTGCAGGTTGGGAGGTTGGATATGAAGTAACTGTAAGGGCAAATGAAAGTAGAAAGTTCGATGAAGGTACTGCACTTGCTTGGAACTGGGAAGCTAAAATTGACAGAGAAGGCAATCTTGTCAAAGATTCGGGTTCTTGGTCAGGTCTTAAAGTTGTCACTCCTGAGCAGATAGCTGATCTAGAAGAATCTGTACGTGTTATGAAGGTCCTTAACAGCCTTGATTGGGAACATATTCTTAAGAGAGCCAATCCTAAATATAGTGATTATGTATCTCGAGAAGATCAGGCTGCTGTACGTGATCGTACGAAGAATCGTCGTGATTATGACCGAGAGATATTTGAAGAGGATCTCAAGGAAGCTATTCAGTCAGGTGCTTGGATTAAAATGAAGGGCAGACCTGAAACAGAATATTACAGAGGCTCACTTAGAGGTGACTTCTGGTGCAAGATTAGCAGTATGTCAGAAAAGCAGGTGAAGTGCATCATTACATCTAGTCTTGACAATTACAAAGCTAATCCTAACTACTACAGTGAAGAGCGTATTTCAAAAGCTAAGTTGTATCCTCAGATTGTTAAACCTGTAGAGACTACAACAATTTAATAAGGAGGTAGCTAACATGAAAAGATTCATTAAAGCTGCTTCTGCAGCAAGAATGCTCGGAGCGTTTGAAGATAAACTTGCAGAAATGCAGAATAACGAAGTTGAGTCTGCTACACAAGTAACCGGTAGTGTTACGCTTACAGATGAGCAAAAAGATCTATTATGGGAAGTGATTGATAAGTACAACACATCGTATCCTGTATCAGGCAGATGGGAAGATGAGACCGCGCACGAGCAGCGAACTATCGCAGATACCTTCGGAATATCTCTTGCAGATGCTAAGCAGATAATGATTGACGAACTTGGATTTGACCCTGAATTGAGAGGTCATATGGAAGGCGACCATTGGGCAGAAGATCTCAGTTCTTGCTCAAATGTTAATGCAGCTGAACAACTTCAGCTATTTGACGATGACGGCTATCATACATATCTTGATCAAGATGGAAGTTATACAGGTGTTCCCGGTTCGTATGTAACAATAGCTGAGCTCAAGAACTACTGGAATGACTTCTACGACAGCGATCCTGTACTTAATGAAGAATACGATAGAGATCAAGGCGGCAAATGGCTTAGTGACACACTTAGTCATATGATTGAAGTTGAAGGCGATGATATCGAGGGAGCAACAGATGCTTCTTCAGAAGAAATTGACCCTCAGCTTGATCCGGTAAAAGGCGGAGAAGGGGCTTATGATGTTTTCACACTCATTGACTACTATCCCGGAAATGCTGAAACCGGTATAGATGGAGACGAATTCAATGTGTTAGGAACATTCTTCGCAACCGATTTAGCTGACGCAAAAAGACAGCTTGAAAGAGCAAAAAGGGCTAATCCTAGATGCAAACTGCTTGAAAATCCTTATGTAGACGAATATTCTCCTGAAAGGGACGGATACAACGAAGTCTATCAGGACCTCGATACTCTTATCAATGGTACTTATCTTGATCCTAGTGATGTTGACGGAAATATGCCAGAGGAACCTGTGTTCGACTCTACAGAAGTTGAGGATTTGGAGTCCTGTGGAGACGTTCCCGTAGAAGGTGGATTAGATGATTACTATTTCGGCAAGGAACAAGCAGAGAAATATGGAGATCTCATCTGCGATGCACTTTCAGGACAAACTGTTTCTAAACGCAAAGATACAGCGGAGCAGCCTGGTGGACTTATCTATGAAGCTAACCAACTTGGACTTGATATGTGGGACCTTCTTGAAGCACTTGAAGGACTTTGCTATCAAGGAAGAGCAATGGAAATAGATGATTCAACTTACAAGATCAAATAAGGAGGAGTAAAAACAATGAAGAGGATGATAAGAGCAGCTGAGGGTGAAGCTAGTTCTTCAGCAAGAGATAATTTTGATGACAAGATGGACCAGATCCAGGACAATTTTGACTTTGCTATTGATGGCATTTCAAAGATCGCAGCTGATGGCAATCTTGCACAGGCAGAGGATCTTCTTACAAGACTTAACAGTGTAATTGACGAGGCAATCGGACAGATCACCGGAAGTATTTCATCGGGTACAGAATCTGAGCCTGAAGTATAATGGAGGGCATTTATGAAAAGACAGATAGTAGAGCGTTCAGCCGATGATATGCTCAACGCTTTTAACTTCAAGCTCCATCAGCTCAAGAGTCAGCAGTCTGAAGTAGAAACTGCAACTGAAGTCGAAGCAAGCGACGATGACTACCTCGAGCCAACAGCTAGAGAAATAGCAACAAAGCAAGTCAGAGATTCCGATGGTTTTTGGACTGACTATACATTATATGAGATGCTTGACGGCGGTTATGGTTGTGTCTTCGGAGATAAAGACATCTATACACCTGAGACATCTTACTGGGACGAAACATTTGATAGTTATGAAGAGGCTATCAACTGGTTTGATAACTACACAGGTTTTGACGACGAAGAAGATTTCTGAATCGTTATGTAACATGTACCATCATTCAAAGTAATAATTGTGGGACAGCGGAGTAGCTACCGTTTCTGCTTCCTGTGCAGTAGTTAATCTACCGAGCAGATTACCACAATTTTTACTTCAATTCTTTCACAGGAGGAAATCATATGAAAAGATACATAAGGGCAGCTGTAGCTGCTCAACAACTTAATTTAGTTGTCGATATACTGTTTGCACCGATAGAGGACAAAGTAATAGCGACAGATGTCAGACCCATAATTGACGAAAATGGATTGCTAGATGATCAAGCAAAAGCCGATTATGATTCATTTACTGAAATGCTTTATCTAATGATTGAGCATTATGATTTCCACATATTTAGCGAACATAGTAAAACAAGTGGATCATTTCCGTACACTTCGCAGTATATATGGATTGCACATAGAAAAGAGATTGAACATAACGTTGTACATAAGATGATTAAACTCAGAGTTTCTGATCATTTTCAAAAATTCAGCAAAGAGAGTCAACACAGACTGACGAAACAGTCACAACAGGAAGCTAATGATTTAAGAATTCCACGGAGTAAGAAAAAACAGCTTTATGAACCTAAAGTCATTGTTGTAAATAATAGTCGATTTGCAACTTATGAAGAAGCTCTTAGAAACATAGAACTAGAAATAAGAAGTTGGTTAGCAGATCGAAAAGTAGATATTTCAGAATATGAAGCATTTTATAAGTAATTACTTATATTGCTAACACGGCGATCATATTACATGGTCGCCTCTTTTTATGTTCTCATGAACCTTTAATAGAAGTAGGAGAAGAGAACAGCATGGACAACATACTACTCAACATACCTAATTCTACAAGTATCATCAGACCTGGCAACATTGTCAAGCTAGGAAGATTCAGCAATATAACATGGAAAGTTTGCTACGGATGGTATGAATTCGGAGGCAATAGGCCTGTTTGTGGCTGGTACTTGCAGAAAGATGACGGGCTAACAGTCAAGCCACTGCAACTGCCCGATCTAGATGACATTTATTTCATTTCAAGATAAAGTGAGGGCTTGCTAATATGTCAGAAAAATATATCATAGTTCCAGGAACTGGCAGAAAGATATATGATGGCACAGTAGTTATTCTGAATAGATTGCCTAATCTTAAGTGGGTCATTCATTATGGATTCTATTCATATAATGGAAAATCTACAAAGGGTTGGTATTTCTCTTCTATCCCGTCAATGAGTGTCATGCCAGTTTTCAACGAAGATCTTGCTAACATGCGAGTAGTCGATGGACCGGTTCCACCCTGTCCACCTCCTCCATGCCCACCCCATCCACCTTGTCCGCCTGTACCTACTCCTACAATCTTTACACCTGAAGATAAGTTGATGGTAGACAGATCAATGATCACTGTGCCTACTCTCGAAGAAAGAGATAAACTCAGCAGTGATAACTTACAGGATGGAAAGATTTGCCGAGTTAATGATATCGATGGAGAAGGGACAATTGAATATTACTCATGGAATTCTTCAAAGAGCCAGTGGGAAGAGGCTAGCTTAGGTTATAGATATCTTACAAGAGACGAAATCGAAGAAAAGATTGCTACTGGAATCATCGATATAGTTTATTCTGACAGTAAAGGTGCTCTTGTAATAACTGCTAATTCTGGAGAAGAGACTGAAGTTCCTTTAGTAGGTCTTGTTCATAATGCAGTTTATACACATGAAACGATGACTCTTCGTCTACCTGTATTTGGAAGTGAAGACATAGTTCTTACAATTCCTAGAGACAAGTACTTAACAGATATTCGTTTTGAAGAAAATTACCAGAGGCCCGATGGTACCTGGGGACCTTCTATCGTCTGCACAATTTCAGACGGAGTAACTGAAACAGAAATAGTAACAGATGCTTCTAAGATCCGCAATGTATACACAGGCGGAGAGACTAATGAGGCGAAAGTTATTGTAGAAGAAGGTACTAACATAATTACTTGTGAAGTTAAGTTGTCTACTGTACCTGATAACGCACTTAAACTTGACAACACAGGTTTCTACGTAGATCTGTCAGGTAAAGTAGACAAGAAAGATTTCACTGCAGGATGCTTACTTGTTGCTGACGGCCAGGGTGGCTTTACTAATGTAGGTAACGGCGTAATACTTGCAAATACAGGTACAATTGCCGATCTAGATGATCCATCTAACTATGCAGTAACAGCTAATCTCATTATCCAGGCCATTGATGCAGCCATTGCAGCATCTCAACAGTCTATTGAAGCTAGACTTTCAGCAGCTGAACGGGCTATAACAAGTTTGGATGCTCGTGTAACTGCAATAGAAGAGAATCCGGGAACAGTTATAATAAATTCTCACGGAGAACCTGTTACAGTTTTAACAAAAGGTGATGCTACTCTAGGAACAGGTGATGTAAACACAGTTGCAACTGAAGCAGCTGTTGTTAACGCATTATCATTCAAAGAGTTTGAATCATAAATAACATGTAAACAATTTCATACAAGGAGGACATTATCCATGGCAGAAAACATTGTAGCTTTAAGGCGTGGTAATTTCGCCAACCTGCCTGCAACCAGAGATGCGGACACCCTCTATTTCACACTTGATACCCATCAGATTTTCCTTGGTGCTGATGAGTACACAAAGGGAACAAAGGTTCTTGCATCTGAGCCTACATCTTCCACAGTAGGAGATGTCGGTAAACTTTATGCTTACAACGGAAGTCTTTATCTTTGCACAGCTGCTGATGCTGGTTCTTACACATATGTAAGAGTTGCTAACATCAACGACAACGATGGAACAGTTACATCTGTTGAGGCTGGTGAAGGACTTGAGACAGCTTCTGGTTCAGCTATCACATCAACCGGAACAATCAAGCACGCAGTTCCTTCAGGCGCTGCAGTTGTTACAGATCCTACAGCTGATGCTGCTCCTGCATTTGGTGGAACATTCAGCATTCAGGGTGTTGCAACAGATAAGTTCGGACATGTAGTTGCTTCTAACACAAGAACAATTACAATGCCTACTGAGACTCCTGTTACAGTTGAGACTGCTACAGGCACAGCTCAGACTCTTCAGCCTGGCGATACATTCACAGTTGTAAGCAATGTTGAAGTTGGTGCTGCTGATCAGTCAGTTAAGAGAACAACCGTTGCATTTACACTTCCTGCAGATGCTAATACAACTTATACAATTAGCTCAGCAGAGGAAGGTAAGGTTACTCTTACACCTTCAGACGGAACAGCTCAGACCATTACTCTTAATGGCTGGGATCTTCTTGCTAAGAAGTCAGACGTTTCTGCAGTATTCAAGTTTAAGGGTACAGTTGCAACTCAATCTGCTCTTCCTAGTTCTGACGTAGCAGTAGGCGATGTTTACTATGTAACAGAGAATTCTACTGAGTACGTTGCAAAGGAAGTTGATCCTGCAATTGTTTGGGAAGAGTTCGGTCCTGCTATCGACCTTTCACCTTATGCACTTTCTGCAGATGTTATCCAGAGAGTAACTGGTGCAACCGGACAGGTTCCTCAGTTCAATGCTGACGGTACTCTTTCAAGCACAGGCTTCACTCTCGGCGTATCTGTTCCTGCAGATGCTAAGTTCACAGATACAACTTACGAAGAGGCTACAACAACTGATGCAGGTCTTATGTCTGCAGCAGATAAGACTAAGCTCGATGGAATTGCATCTGGTGCTGAAGCTAACGTTCTTGAAGGCGTTCAGGTAAACGGCACAGATCTTACTATCACAAATAAGAAAGTCAACGTACAACTTTCTGATTTCGGTGTTACAGCTACTGCAGCTGACCTGAATGATATCAACGATAAGTTGGATATGACATCCGGCGGTACAGTAACTGGAGCAGTTACATTCTCTAACGGAATTACTGCAGATGTAACCGGTGACCTTACAGGTACAGCTTCTAATGCTACAGCAGATGCTGCTGGTAACGACATCCAGACAACATATGCTACTAAGCAGGAACTTGCTGATGCTGCTCTTGTTTGGCAGACATTCTGATTATCGCTGTAGATAGACCCACTTCAGTGATATTGACATTCAAAGGGCACTACTAGTCTAGTGCCCTTTATGTTTAAAATGTTGTGTTACCTTATATATCTACAGAATTCGATAAGGAGAATAAGCTCATGAATGTTACATTCGTCACAACTACAAGAGCAAAGCTCAGCCAGCTCCCTATAGTTAGTGGACAGCTTGTTTACCTGAACGATGAGAATACTTCATATTACGATATGGGTTCTTCTCGATACTTAGTAACAGCAGTTAGAGAAGTGTCTGCTCTTCCAAATGTCGGTTATGAAGGAATTATCTATGTTGTAACGACTGATAGTCCTAGGACCTCCTGGTTATGGGATACAACAAATACAGCATTTGTTAACATTGCGGGAGCACGTGCAACGACATCTGCACCGGGAATAGTTCAGCCTGATGGTACAACAGTAACTGTTAATAACGGAGTGATCAGCAGCAATTTCAGCCAGACTGAGAAAACAAAGCTTGCCGGTATTGCTGATGGTGCAACAGCAACTGCATTTACACCAACTCTTACAACCGGAGTAAAGTTCGGTGAACTTGAGATAAATGGGACTACATATGATATGTATGCTCCAGCCGGTGCAGTTTCTTATAATCCGATAGTTACTGCAGGTACACGTCTAGGTGAACTTACGATCAACGGTGTTACTCAGACTATCTATACACCGGTAATAAGTGATGCTACAACATCTGCTAGCGGACTTATGTCTGCTGCAGACAAGACAAAACTTGACGGTGTACAAACAGGAGCTACAGCAGTTTCTTATGCTCCTACAATAACAACAGGTGCTGAGTGCGGTGTACTTACTATAAATGGAACAGCTTATTCTATTTATAGTGCAGCAGCTTCTGGTGTAACGGGAGTAAAAGGAAATTCAGAGAGTTCTTATCGTACAGGAAATGTTAACATCACTAAAGCTAACATAGGACTCGGTAACGTTCCTAATCCTACAATTGTAACGGGTTCACTTGCAGCTAATGCAACTAGCATAACACTTTCAAATAGTGCTATTACAACTAGTTCGACAATTGCAGTTTACTCTACAGTTGCAGATTTGGAGTATACATCAATTTCAGTAGCAACAGGTTCAGTGACAATCGGCTTCCCGGGCAGTCACGCAGCCGCTACAGTAAAAGTATATGTATTCTAATTTTTGAGAGGAGACATAAATATGAGCAAAGTTATTATCCACGGCGCAACTTACAACGATGTTGAAGTAACGTTCGGAAAAGACAATGAGCCTAAGGATATCACATTCCAGATTCCTAAGGGATCTCTTGATCTTGACAATGTTGCAGCTGATTTCAGCGCAGGCGACAACACAATGACTATCGACGATGTTGAATACAAGGGATACGTAGTATTCAAGTCCCTTGCATATGATCTTGACAAGATCGTCATTCTCATTGCTCAGAAGTCAGTTCAGGAGCAGCTTGATGATGCAAATGCACAGATCGCAGAGCTCCAGGATGCAGTTACTGAAATCATTATAGGAGGTTGATGATATGAAGGCATACGGATACATTTTCGCAAGAAAGATCTATCGTGGCGACGGATTCACAATCAATGATGTTCCTGAGAAGTACAAGGCAGTTACCATCGAGTGCTACATCGAGCTCTATGGACATGCACCTGAGGGAGCTGCTGCTTAATCAGTTAAGGAGGCAACTGTATGGGCATTAGATATTCAGAGTTACCTACAACTCTTGTACCTACAAGCGATGACTTAGTTGCTATTCTCGATAATGAAAGCGCAACACTTAAAACAACTACTCTTCAGAACGCAGTTAATTGTGCTCTTGGTAGTGCAAGCATCTCAGGTATAGGAGATGGTACAGTCAACGGTGCAATTGTTTATCTTTATAACGCAAGTTCAGGGACAAGCATAACATCGATGACACAGGCCGAATACGATGCACTTACTACTGCACAGAAGAACGATGGACGTCTTCGCCTTGTAGCGACATAACTAAATATCAAACGAGTCCCGAGCAGATATTGTGTTTGCTCGGGATTTTTTAATTTGAAAGGAGAATCAACTATGTGGGGAATAGATGTATCTCATCATCAAGGAGTAATAGATTGGAGTGCAGTTAAGCGACAAGGAATACAGTTTGCTATCATGAAAGTCATGTACGAAACTTCGCATAAGATAGATGAAAGATTCAACTGTAACTACTATCAAAGCGGAGAGCAGCAGATACAAAGAGGTGCGTATGTGTATGTCATAGCAAGAACACCAGGAGAAGCAACTAACGAAGCTGTTGATTTTATTCAGCATCTTAATGGAAAAGAATTAGAACTCGGAGTTTGGCTTGACCTAGAGGACCGCAGAATTCGCAATTTAGGAAAGGAAGCACTAAATTCAATAATAAGTATAGAATCCGAAATATTTAAGCTTGCAGGCTATCGTGTAGGCATCTATTCTAATGTAGACTGGTACAGAAATATTCTAGACGGCATGCATCTTATCACACAACATCCATGGTGGATGGCCAGATATCCTAGGAACGATGATGGGATAATCAAGCCTATATTGTGCCCTGACGGAAATGTTACAATATGGCAATATTCTTCTAAGGGGCAAGTAGATGGAATAGACGGCTATGTAGACATGAATTTTTATGTTTCTGATCTTTTGAAAAACAACGACCAAATTGCACAGGAAGTCATAGATGGTCTATGGGGTAATGGACAGATGAGGATAAATAGGTTGACTGCTGCAGGCTATGATGCAATTTACATACAGCAGCTAGTTAATTCATTGCTTCATAATAAGAAATATTACAAAAAATACAGCGGACTGAGTTTGAAAATTGATGAAGTATTCAAAGCAATCGGAGTAGAATCTGAATACATTGGAAATAAATATAAGAGGGAACCTATTGCACAAGCTAACGAAATCGTTAATTATAGTGGAACACTGATACAAAATCTCAAGCTAATTGCATTATCAAAGCAAGGAGAACTTAAGAGGCCTTGACTTTCATGAGATAGTATCATATAATATACGTACAGGAGGACAATGTTATGTATATTTATATTCGAGCAATGTCAGAAGCACAGGCCGAGGTTTACAGAAAAATAACAGACAAAACTCCACTTATAGTCGAACATTTTGTTAAGTTATGTATGTACCCAGATTTGAGGGACTGCAATCATTGGAAACAAGAAATATATTCATTTCTTAATACTGTGCCTAAGTTACGCAATACTAAGAAGTATCCTAAAAGTTCACTGATTATGAAAGCACTTACAATATATAATGATTCAATTGAAGGCTTCATTAAACGCGTAACAAAGAAGTATGGCACTGATAATGTGAGAATGCTATCTGTGCAGGATATTGAAAATAGACTTAGATTGTATCAAACATGGCTAGCAGACGTACTTTCGTCTGAAGGATTTGTAGAAGACGACGAAATATATGCTATGTTAGACAAATACACAAAGTGAGGTAGGTCATGGATGTTACTTCAAGCTTAGATCTATATGCAAGCCAATGTAATGATGTAGAAGCAATGCGATCTTCTCTTTTATCTATTGACAGAAGAGATCCAAATAGTGCAAGAAAAGCAATGCAAAACATCACTATACTTCGAGTTTATCATCAGATGTCACGCATAATCAGATACACTAATCTCATGGATAAGCTCGAAGACAAGATGTATCAGTCAATAGAATCCCAGATTGATGCATTAAGTCCAGATGATGAGGATAGTTGGAGAATATTACTTAATCTGCAAACAAAACTTCAAGAAAACATGATTCAATCACACAAGTTACTTGAACCTTATCTCAATTTTGATTCATTAAATACAATAGAAATACAATCTTCGGACGAATCAGGGGAAAGTTATACTGTGTTGAATCAAGATTCAAGAGAGAAATTACGGACAAGTGCACAACAGGTTCTCGAAGCACTTCAGATAGATGCTAAGAAGCAATCTGCTGATGCACAAAGTAAAGAGAATAAAGGTGTATAGATACATTTAGTAATGTCTGAATAATAACCTTCAATAAGTATACAAATAACATCTAAGTTTCTAAAACCGTTAGTGACTGCTTCATGAATGTTATCTGTATACGCTAAACAATGAAAATCTAATCTTTTCATGATATGTATATAGATATTGAGCGCTAACATTTAGAAATAGATGCTAGCGCTTATACTTTGATTGAAGGTGAATAAATGGATCCAGATTATGGAGAAGTGTTACAACGGATACAAAATGTGTATGCCAGTTGCTCAGCTCAAGAACAAGTTGAGCTTACTAAGATACTAGAAGAAGTTGCACTTAAAGGGTATTCTGAAACATTTGAACGTGTATGGCTACAAGATTTTAAAGAAATCCCCGTGTCAATTGATCAGTTCATTTGTGATAACTATTATATGGGACAAGTTAACCGTCAGGGTGATGCAATATATCCTTACTGGAGACAATTCTTTCGAAATATATTTAACGCAGGTAACAAGTATAATGAAATTGTATTGACTGGTGCTACTCGTGTCGGCAAAACATCTAGCTCTATTGTAGTTGGATGCTACATGCTTTATCGTCTTATGCTTTACCGAAATCCACGTGAATATTTTCAGAAAAAAGAAATTTCTCGATTCAGCATAATATTTGCAAATCTTACAAAAGAGTTGGCAATGTCAGTTGCATACAGAGAATTTAATGACACACTTAAAGCATGCCCATGGTTCATGGAGAGAGGTAAGGTGAGTGCGAGTGATCGCAATTTTTATTACATTCCTGAAGGCGATTTGATAGAAATAATTCCTGTAAGTGATAGCGCACAGGCCTTAGGAAAACAAGCTTGGTTCGTCTGTATCGATGAAACAAATTTTGCAAAGTCTGGAGTCAAGGATATTGAGAAGGCCAAGGCTCACATGAAGGATCTGTATGATACAGTTAATGCAAGAATTTCAGGTACCTTCCGACTTAATGGTGAAGTATATGGAAAGTTAATCACAGCTTCTTCTAAGAATCAAGACAATGACTTTCTATCAGACCACATTGAAAAACAGATAAATGCAGGCAATCAACATTTATACATTGTAGATGAACCTCAATGGAAGATACTTCCAAAAGATATGTTTTCAAACGAAGTTTTTCATTTTACTGTGGGAGATAGATACAAGAAAGGATTTGTCATTTCTCAAGAGAATGATGATGAAGATCACAGAAAGGAATATGAATCTCAGGGATATCAAGTAGTAGAAGCTCCAGCAGAGTTACGGACTAATTTCTTAGCTGATTATGACATAGCCCTCAGAGATATTGCAGGTGTATCTGTAGCAGGCGCGATGGGCTTTATAACTCAAGAATCTATAACTCCATGTATAGCTCAAGACAGAGTTAACCCTTTCTTTGAAGATATTCTACTCATAGGGAAGGACGACGATAAACAGATAAGTGACTATTTTCACAATGAAGTTGTACCTGATAGACTTAGATATCAACAAATAAACATTCATGTCGATCTTGGCGAGACTCAGAATAGAACAGGTATCTCCGGAAGTTGTGTAGACGGTAATAAAATCATTGAAAATGAAGAAGGTAAAAAGATCTCATTGCCTTTTATCAAGCAAGTCTTTGCAGTAGCAATAGAAGCACCCAGAGGTACAAAGCAATCCTTTCAAAAAGTTATAAATTTCATATTGTATCTACGACAGCAACATTTCAATGTTGGCACAATATCGACCGACTCATTTCAGTCAGATTTCCTTAGAGAAACACTTGAGCAACAGGGATTTACAACAACAAAGTTTTCGCTCAGTAAGTCCATGGAACCATATATAGGCTTGCGAAACCTACTTATAGACCAAAGAATAGAACTCGTCAAGAATCAATTACAAGAAGATGAATTAGTCGCAACGCAAAGGATAAATAACTTAATTTCTCACCCTATTGACGAAGGCGGTGGGCACGGAGATGTTGCGGATAGTCTTTGTGGCAGCACGTGGAGCTTAATTACAGAGCAAGTAGTTTCTCGTCCTCCTACAAAGAATTTAGTTGCAATTGCTGCAGCTGTTAATGGAAGTAAAGGAAAGAGCTCTGATACACACGGGCAACTAACAGGTCGTCCTAAAACGAACAATAAGGGAGTCGGATCACTCTTTTCGACAATGAGAAGGTAACAATTTAGTTCAATAAACTAATAAAGTAATAAAGTAATAAAGGAGAAAAGTATATGAAGTTTGCAAAAACCTTTTGTAAGCCAGGTTCCTACGTAGAAGTCGCACCTATTGGTTTACAAGCAAGACTGCAGTACAACAAGAACGGACTTCTTCAGAAAGTTGAATTTGCAGAGCCGGGTGAAAACGGTGACGTAGATTTCACTCAAGAGGCAGAAAGCCGTATGCTCAAACTTATCTACAGGATTGTACCTACAAATATCAATCTCAAAGATGGCACAACATGGGTAGAAGGTGTATTCTTCACTAATAATCTACCAAATGGCTGCAATGGAAACATTGCATACGCCGCAACAGGTGAATATATTGCTAAAATGATTGATGGTGAAGATTTTGATTTCTATGCAGGCAATGTAAGGAGTCTTGCAGCTTCATTCAAAGGAGCCCTTACTGTAAGAAATTGGCTTATGAGCAACGGGTTCAGAGTACTTCCCGGCATTGTTGTCCCTGTTGAAATGAAGCAAGAAACGCTTGATATGCTCTTTTCTACGTTTACTGCTCCTTTTAATCCTAAGTTTGTTGCAGCTTTCTACATATTTGAAGGTATCAACGAAGCACGTTTTGTACCTTCAGGTCTTTATTATGGAGATGTAAACAAGTGTGAAATGACACTTGATTCAGACGGGTACGTTAAAGGGGCATTGGTAGTAAGTAATAACGAAGTTGATTCTATTAACTATTCCGACGCAGTTAAGTTTAAGTGCATATATGCGCCTGACGTTAAGATCTTATATACAAGATCTGAAAATGGCGTTTTAGATATAGTTGCAAGCACTCTTAGAACTAATAAGCCTGTCAAGATAATTACATCATATAGATGTCCTATCTGCAATAAACAGGTTGCAATTCCTAATTCAGGCCCTGTTCAGTGTGATGATCCAAAGTGTCTGTCTGTTTTGTATCCCGATGCTTGCAAGATGCTTAACAAGTTAATGCTTCCCGAACTGTCTTATGCTCAGTATAGGGAATATATAGAAGAGAAGAAGATTCTATGCTTGACAGATATCTTGCAGTTAGATAACTACAAAGACATCAAAATAGAGGTAACTCCTTCCGAAGCCCTTGCTGCAATTGTCCCAATTCGTATTGTTTCAGATGAATCGTTGTTTGAAAAATTAACAAACAGTTGCAGCCAGTCCATTGATTCTCTTATGTATTATCTCAAAAATCCTAACAGGATAATTACAGAACTTAGCATACCTAATCCAATGATTAAGAAATTCATAACATGGATCAGCGACCCATACAATTTAACTTCTGTTGAGACGCTGTTCTCATTAGTAGAACTTAAGGCAAGGACGAAGAAATTTGAAGGTGCGCCTATTTTCCGGAATAACTACTTCTTACTTACAGGTAAGTTCAAAAGAGGTAACTATCAGGAAATTGCATCTATACTTGAGAGTTACAGCGCAAATGTGCTTACTGATTTTGAATCTAAGCTTCCCGATGCAATCATAACTGGGGGAACTAATGAAGATATATCAGGTGCAGTTATCAAGAAGGCTAGACTACTCAATATTGCAACTATAGATGAAGACAGCTTTTTCAGTAGATATGGTATTGACAGCGATATATCTGCGAACCTTCTATAGGACTAGGAGGAAAATACCATGGCAAATTGGTTAGACAGACTAAGAAATCGCTCTCAGAAGCGTCAAAAAAGAGATAGTTACTACGCATCCATACTGAAGAAACTGGTTACAGGTTCTTTCTATAAAGTATCTGATTTAAGAGGAGAAACATCTCTAAGTAACATTCGTACACAGATAGATACAATGAGAGCACTTGCACAGGATTCACAGATAGCTACAGCGCTATCGTATTATGCCACTGATGCAACTACTCCTAATACATCAGGTCAAATAATATGGGCAATGGCTATAGAAGATAAGTATAAAGACGTAGCTGACATTGTAAATGCTAAGTTCAAAGAATGGAAAGTAAACACATACGCAAGAGATCACATTCTGGAAATTGCTACTACAGGAAATCTTTACTTGCCTACAACGTCAATGTACCGAGAAGAAGGAGAAACAAGCAGAAAACTTGTTTCGCTTGACAAAAATACTATTGTCAATGACGATTACGAGATAGTTGCTTCCTCCAAGTTGCTACCCGAAGATACTGTTCACCTTTGGTATCATGGTAAGCCTGCAGGATATGCTTATCAGCCTGATGATCAAACTTCTGCAATAATTCAGTACAACGAAAATGATATCATACATTTTACGTTAGGCGGATTGCTTGGAGAGTTTACTATAGGCGGTCGAGACGAGGCCGGAAACGACATCACTTATGACATACAATTCGGTACACCTCTTATGGCAGCCGCTGCACAGCCTACACAAACATTAAGTTTACTTGAAGATGCAAATGTATTGTCCTCACTTACTCGAATAGTAAGATTTATTAGCGTCGAATGTGGAAACGCTGAGGAGGAAGAGATACAAGATACACTTCAGCAGCTTAAGAATATGATTGAGCAACAGCTTTCTATCAATACTGCTAGCGGAGATGCACAGAATTATGTCAACCCTCAAAGCCCTAATAACTTGATCTACTTACCTAAAGTAAATGGTCAGGAACCAGTTTCTATAACGGATATGAACATGGCAGAAGCAACAGATGCCGATAACAAACTTCTTGAGTACTATCAGAATAAGAAGTTATCTGTACTTGGAATTCCAAAAGAAGCAATGAACTTCTCTTCTGCTGAAGGATTAGGCGGAGCAGGGGCAGTTATGTCACAGAGATCTGCATTATATGCAAATTCATTGCAACGAATTGAAACAGCTTATATTGAAGGCTGGACAACTGCCATGAACAAATACTTTGATGAGCATAACTTACCGGGTATGGTAGATAAATTCCAGCTTCACATGAACCCGATAATTACTCAGATGAGTACAGTTAACTTTGAGAGACGTGATAGTGCGCTCAGCCAGGCAACCACACTTGCAGAGTTACTTAAGTCTCTTGGAATAACAGATGACTCACCTTACAAGAAAGCCATTGTTGAAATACTTACAGAGGCACTTCCTGCAACAAGTAGCGATGTAAATAACTGGAGAATAGATCTATCGAGTGAAGGAGGTGAAGAAGGTGCTATCCAGTAATGAACTCACTCAACTTTTCTTCAAAGACTTGAAAGCATACAATTCATCAAACTTCAGATCTATCCTCAAAGCAGATCTGACAAAACAAGATGCATCCGTACATAAAGCATTCAGCTCTGTAGTAACACGATATTTCATATTTAAAGAGAAACACCCAGAGATAAGTGAAACTGAAAACAAGATACTTTATTTCAAGCTCAAACTCGATTTGATAGCTAAGTATTTTTCAGAGTATCCAGATACATCGACGGATAATTTAGTTGCATTTCAGATTGAGCTTAAGAATTACGCTAAAGAGCTAGAACGAAAGGAGGCTAAGCAAAATGAATCATCCGCTGAGATATCAGATATCCCAATGGCCTCAGGCAGCTGATTGTTTATCAAATAACAGTCGAAATCTCCGAATATGTGTAGATGAGCTAGTTAATAACAAGCATCTAACAGGAATGATCATAAAAGTAGAACATCCTGAAATGGGTGTGCTCTTTGCAGCTATGTATAAAGGGCAGGGAGAATACATAACGTCACATGACAGCGAAGGTCATTACATTCCTTGGCTAACTAATGAGGAGATCATTGGTCAGCTAGAAAAATTCGGATTCTTGATCACTTACAATGAAATGTCTTCGCTTGATGATGCTACAATAAGTTATCTGATGCGTGTAGCTGATCTTGGGTATGATAAGTTAACTAAGCTCAATGTCATAACACGTAACAATGGTGAAAGGATAGTACATCAGTATACTGTTGCTATGAAGAGCGAAAAGAATGACGATCTGCTCACATTTGGAGCTTCAGTTACATCTAATAAGTTCACTCGAAGGACTTCAGAAGGTTCTATCCTTAATCTCACAGAAGGTAGCAATATTGAGTGGAACTGGTTAGATAGTATATACAACATTGCAGATATTTTACAAGACAATGCTGATATCGAACACATGGAAGTCGAAAATACTGAAGACATGACTCCATATTCTGATGATACAGAAGTGCCTACTCCGGAAGATCTAGCTATTCCTGAAGGATTTACACTGTATGATGATAACGAGGAGTAATTCATATGGAAGAATTCGCTACCGTTCCTAACTTAATAGGACAAGATATCTTACTGATGAGGAAAAGATACGATGAGGCTCTTAAACTTCAAGGCATTCCGTGTACGTATCAATTTCCAAATCTTCCTAATAGTAATGCACAAGGCGAGTCTGAAATTGACAGCTATTCTGAACCTAGTCCTACATATATTTTCTTTGAAGATTCTCCTAAAGTAAAAACGTTCAAACGCTATGGATGGGTTGTAGAAAATGGCGATAACTTGCCGTTTTTAATTCACTGTAGCTTTAATTTACCGCATGTTCAGCGTGATAGCATATTCAGGATTGCAGGTCAGTATGCTGAAATTCCTGAACGAATATTCAGGGTTATGGAAATATCATATGATCTGCAATGCCCTGATCATATTGTTTGCCAAATAGTTCCTGCATATGATGAAAAGATAGTAGGCAGGACTAAGAAAGAAGTAGAAACAACATTTAATACTTCTACCCATTTCTTGAAGCGTGATATCGACTACCGAGGTCACTATCATGTTACTAAAGAAGACAAAGGAGGTCAATAATGCTTTATTTGTATGATAATGCAATTGTAGAGGATCTGCAGAATGCTATTGACCCCGAAGGTCAGATGAACAGTAATGTACGTGCTGTGGATAGTGCAAGTATAATGGGAGTAATGGCACAGCTAGAAGAAGATAAGATATCATTCCCTCTTGTTTGTGTAATGAGAGATGAAAACATGACAATTGATGCAGCTAGATCTAATTTCTCTCGGTTGCATTGCGGACATGCAGAAGTTATTGATCCTGAAACGAATACAATCTATCTCGAGAAAGCCATTCCTGTTGAGCTCAACTATGCCTTACATGTTTTAACTACAAACACTGCTGACATGGATGAGCTAGTTAGAGAAATACTTTTCAGATACAGCTCAATGTATTTCTTAACAATAGATAAGCCCTATGAAGCAACTAGTAAGTTAAGGTTCGGTGTAGCTATTCCTCCTGGAACTGAACTCAGAAGGGAAAGTAGTAATGGTGAGTACATTGCTCAAGGTAAACTTTATGAAACAATCATTCCTATTCAGTGTGATGGTGCAGTACTTCTCGACTACACGCCGAAACATATGGAGCGGTTGACATCAGAGATAAAGGTTAAAACCGAGTACTGAACCTTAAATATTCATGAAAGAGGTGGCAGAAATGTTGTATAAGAACATATCCTGTTCCGTCAAAACTTTTTACGGAGTAGAATTCAAGCCAGGTGAAACCAAAGAAGTGCCTGGGTACATCAATAATCGTAAGATGATTGCTGTAGCTGAACTTCCAGAAGTATCAGAAAAGCAATCGAAACCATCTTCCGAAAAATCAAAGAAATCTTCTAGCAAATCTTCAGTCATCAGCGAAGATTCATCACCTTCGAAACCTGAAGCTCTTGCAGAAGAAACAAAAGAAGATAGCAGCAACGATAAGAAGACTGACACATCTAAGGCCTAATTATCGTTGTTACTATCTTTGAAAAACAATTTTACTTTCAATAACAATATAAGGAGGAACAAGACATGGCTCAGATTACTATCAATGAAGTGTCTAGCAATTATAGCTATAATGTCCCTGGAACTTCATTTTGTTCTGTAGCTCTTCCTATTACAGCTAGCTGGGGACCTGCTTTTGAAGATCCTGCTGCAGTAGGTAGGACACTTGAAGATGAGCTTGAGGCTACTACATTCAATCATTTTGCAGCTACACAGGCAGGACTCGAATCATTCATTGCAACTTACAGAGGACCTTCAGCTAATTATCGTTCAGCTAAAGATTATTCTTACTACGTTGCGTTGACACTGCTTACAGCTGGATATGATCTTGATGTTTGCAGATTATGCCCAGGTGCTCATGCACAAGCTTCAATCAAAACTGTACCGGGAGAAGGCGAAACAGCAAAAACGCTTGCAATTACTGCTAAATATCCCGGAACATTCGGCAATAATTTGTCATTCACATTCAATAAAGTAAAGAACAGAGACTACTGGAATCTTATCATCTATGTATCAGATGAAACAGGTTCTAAGACGGCCGTTGAGAATCTTATCTTTGTATTCGACATTGATCATTCAACAGATACCATTCTGCATATTGACGAGATTTCTTCTAATTATGTCGATATCGTTACCGGCGGAATTTCTTCTGACGAAGTTACATTCGACGCTAACGTTGCAACACTTGCAGGTGGAACTGACAGAGCTGCAGAAGGAACTGCTGCCGCAATGATGGACGAAGCAATTCAACTTGCTACAACAAGATATGGATTTATTACAGCAGCTGATCCTACTCAGTATATCGGTGCACTTAATGATCTCAAAGCAGCCGGAACAGATGTTGCAACAGCTAGCAAGATTCGTTACATGGAGTGGATCTATAACGCAGCTTACTACACACTCGATATCTTAACAGATAGACTTGCATACACATCTTCAAGACTTATCATGCCAGGATGGGATGATCAGAATGTATCCGAGATCAGCGGAGAGCCCATTACAAGACTCAATGCAATTTCTCCTCTACATGCACAGATGATGGAAGTAGCTTACGGAGCAAGATGCTTAACAGCATTTATCGACATTCCTAAGTCAGTTCCGAGGTCAGCTGTATACAATGAGTCAGGCGACCCGGCTACAGAAGGATATGCTCAGAAGATATCAGGATATGTTTCACCTAGTATTGGAGTCGATGATGCTCTCTTTCCATCACATTCAACAATGTTTGCCCCTTGGGGACAGTACAGATTTGTAGGAACTTCAAGAAATAACGTTTGCTCACCTTCATTCCTTGCACTGATGATCCAGATCGCAATGATCAAAAATCAGAGCTTACAGTATGAATGGGCAATGCCTACAACACGTAAGCATAACCTTACAATCGGAAAACTCGATTATATCGTTCCTAAGAGATTGCTCGATGAGTGGCAGTCAATTGAAGGAACTGCAATCAATGTAATTGCAGATATTCCTGATCTTGGAATAAGTGTCTGGGGGAATAGCACGGCGTTCCCTACCCCGATCGGCACATATAATGCACTTCAGAATCTGTCAACTAGATTCCTCATAAATGCACTTAGAAACCAAGCTTTCAGAATCGGAATTTCTATTACATTCCAGTACAACAATGAAGAAGCATATAGCAAATTCTACGTAGGAATGAGCCCTATTCTTGATACAATGAGAAATGTTGGAGCTATCACAAAGTATGACATTGAGATGGCAGCTGATATCAATGGTCTAGACAGTGTTAATCTTAACAGTGTAGTAGGTAAGGTTACAGTATATGTAAACGGGGTAATCAATGACATAGCTGTAGACCTCATAGCTCTGCCTAGTTCTCAAGCTTAAGCATTCATTCTAAGTTACATGAATTGTCCTACAGCAGCAGATTCAGTTCTGCTGCTGTTTCTATGTTTGAATCGTTATAAAAATTAGAAATTTCAAAAATAATTATTGACTTCTATACTATTATATCATATAATAAACTTGTACCAATCAATACACCTCATAACTACGTGGTCATAGTAGTTAAAGCCTATTAGGTCACGGATAGAGGTGCAAGTTTTCAAGGAGATTCTAATGATAGATAACAGGAAAGCTAAACTCACATTTGAAGATATTCTTGGCGGATATTACGATAACGGAATTGATGACAATGACGTTTATGATGCTGCAAAGGCAGGTATTGAGAACATAGCTACAATTGCTACAATCAAGTCTATTGTCGACAATACAAAGCTCGAAGATTTTGAGATGGTTGCAAGAATAAGGGAGATCTTAAGATGAGTAGAATAGTAGACATTCTTATGAAGAGAGACGGAGTTACTGAAGAAGAAGCTAGAAACACTCTTCAGGAAACAAGGGAAATGATCAACGATGCAATAGCTTCAGGAAACTTCGACGAAGTTGAAGATATAGTGTATAGTGAACTCGGTCTCGAAATGGATTACATAGATGAGTTAATCATGTGAAGGATGAAGCATCACGGCGATGGTTTTCGATATTAAGGAGGTAAGCAGCAATGCCAACAAAGTTCAAAGATTCAATAGAGGAATACAACGACATACTAGCAGAGAAGGACAAAGGATACAGATTACGTTACGAAGATAAAACACTTGCAGGCACTCGATTGATCAACTTTAAGATCATACTTGCTAATTCAAGCGGGCTTAAATTTGACGATAACATCTATCTTGCAGACAAGGAGATGGAAGACCTGATCAATTGGTTCAGTCACAAAGGTGTAGTTCTTTCCTGGAACAATTCATGTCAGGTATTTTGGGAGAAGAAAGGAAGTGAGAACATATGACGAACGGAGAAAGGATACAAAGTATATTTCCAAATATAACCAGTAGATTAGATGCTGAAGCAGGAATGATTATAACTAAGTGGGCAGATAATACTACGAAGTGTTTTAAGGCTAGTTGGTGGAACGCAGAATATAAAGAGCCAAGATGGATTCTTGTTAGCGAGAAATTACCTGAAAATGATGGTTCTTATTTCGTGACAGAAAAAAGCGGTAGAATTTGTACTTATGTTTTCCGTAAAGAAGGTAATTCAGAAGAGTATTGGAAAAGATGTGCAGTAGCATGGATGCCACTACCAGAAGAACCGTATGTAGGAGTAGAAGTATGACAAAAGAAGAATTATTACACGAATTAGATGGCATAGTACCTAAAAACCCTAAATCAGATTGGTCTAAATATCAGCGTACGATAATTAATATAGCAATCAAAGTTTTGGAGCAAGAGCCGAGATGGATCCCTGTTGGTGAGAGATTACCGAAGGAAGATGGACGGTACTTAGTAACTGTGCAAAATCTCACAGGGTATGAGCACCTAGATAATAATGTATTTGAGTGTGAGTTTTTTAATACAGATTGGATATTTAAGGGATGGAAAGATAATGAAGTTATAGCATGGATGCCATTACCAAAGGAATACAAGGCAGAAAGTGAGGAATAAGTATGAAAGGTATAGAAGAAATAGAGTTAGTAGTTAAGGTTCCTAAATATATGTTTGAAGCTTTTCAAGACAGATATAAGTATCCTAATAAAGGGAACGGAATAAATCTACTTGAATATGCCATTGCAAAAGGCACACCACTTCCAAAAGGACATGGAAGACTAGTAGACATTAGTAAGATAGATGAAGATAAGGTAGAAAGTGATAATCCTATAATATACTTAGAAATAAATGGGCAATGCACAGAAGCAATCAGTCTTGATTATCTTAATGATTTACCAACAATCGTAGAAGCAGATAAGGAGGATGAAGATGGGAATGACTAAATATGAGCTGTGCATACGTGCTTGTCAATACGCAGTTGAAGATAGGATAGCAGAAGGAAGTAGTATGTGTTCGATGGCAGATGGTCATTCGATAACATGGGATGAAGTGTTGCAATGGCTAAGTAGCGAACAGAAACATGCGGAATTTTTAAAAACTATGTGAGGTATTAGAAAATGGGAATGACAGTAGGTGATGTAATATTTGAAATTGAAAGATATAAAATGCTTAAGGAAAAATTCTCTGCAGATTATTCTTTTACTGAGGGTATAAGGTCTTCAGATGACGTATTGACCTGCATAAAATCTAAACTAACTTATGCTGACATTGTTCAGGTGCAAACATTGATAGATAATCAAATAGCAATGCTTAAAAAAGTTGAGGTGAAAGATGAGAATGACTCTTGATGAAGCTATCAGAATATCAGATAGAGATAGCATAATGGATAGCAAAGCAGAGGTTGAAGCACGTCATGTAATACTATCCACAGTGCGTAAGTATCAGAAGATCAAAGAAATCATGGATAAAAGACCTAAAGAGATGATAAGAAGTAATCCAACATTAAATGCGATAAAGGAGGTACTAGAAGAGGAGAAGGACAACTGAAGGAGCAATCTTGCAGTGGTTTATTTGTTGTTTCATCTCATAATGCAATGAAATGGAGGTAGATAAGTGATTATTAAATCAGGCAGAAAATTATACAAGATAAATAAGAAAGATAGAATCATGCATCGTCTTGATAATTGTTGGGATTGCTATGAGATAATGACCCAACTAGAACCAGTTATGATTAGGAGTGTTGTGATTGGCTGTCCTTATCCTACTTTTCTTCCACCTAAACTTTCGAAACGCTCAGTAGAAAAAACTAATAAAAGAAGGCAAACTTGTTTTAGCTAAAGATAAATATATTGGCGGGCCTAGTTTTGTTTTAATTGACGGTAAATATGTTCCCGGGCCTGCAGATAAATATGATCTATATCGTATCAGATAAGATATGATAATTGATGGCAATCTTTGGGCAGTAAGAAGGTGAGGAATAGATGATAAGAATTACCAAAACAATAGGCAGACTAATATTCGTGTTAGTTGATATAGGGATAATTGAAAGGGAACAAGCCGTGTAGATTTTAGAGCCATTAAAAGATACGGCAAGGAGTGAGGAAAGTATGACAAGAAAAGAAATATTACAGTATATAAAGAGTGAATTAGCTAATGAAAATGCTGAAATATATCTTGATGTAGATGATTACAAAATTATTGTTGAAGCCTTAGAACAAGAGTCTGTTATAGATAAGATAAGAGCCGAGATACGAAAGAAAATGAAGTTTAATTCCTTTAATGAGGGATATGTTTTATATGATGATATTGAGGAGATTCTTGACAAGTACAAAGCAGAAAGTAGGAGTAGGAGTGAGAAAGGAAAATAGATATGAAAAGAATGAGAATGTACTTTTATATATTAGGAACAAAGCCTTATTACAAGGAAGTAGTATCCGCAGAAGAAGCAAAAGCTATGATTGACGCTATTGCAGATTTTGTAAACGCAAAGGTAAATGAAGGTGTATTCCCTGACCATTGCAGTACAGCAGGACTTGAAGAGTATGATGAAGAGGAAAAAGAATGGATGACCTGGTATGACGAAAACGGACTAGATTTTGATGAACATTTTAGAACATGAAGTGGAGAATAGAGAAGGGCAGCTTGCCTAGTATACAGTGACAAAATAATATTGAAATAAATTTGATTTTCAGTTGAATATCCTACTGATATATCATATAATTATACTATATAATAATATGAAAAGATAAGGAGATACACATGGCGAAAACAACTCAGCATGAAACTAATGTAGCACAGACTGAAGCTGTTGTTACAGAAACAGAATCAGTAGAAACAGAACCTCAGATCAAACGCATGACAGAGATTCAAGCAATCAGAAAGTCTACAGGACTCTCACAATCACAATTTGCTAAGTATTTTCATCTTAGCCGAAACACATTACAGTTTTGGGAGCAAGGAGAGAATGGAACACCTGCCTCAGTGCTTTATTTGATAAAAGAGATACTAGCATTGGAAGGCAGACCTTTTATTGCTCCTGATGATAATGACATCGTTATAGAATCATCGGTTAATCAACGATGGAAAGAAGATTCTATTCTCTATTTAATTAAAAGACTACGAGAATTAGAATGTCCGAAAAACGAGAATCAGACAGGAGGAAATAATTGATGTGAAAGATGATTACTGGGAAGATAACGCTTACGACAGCAACTGTCAGAAACAGGATAAGCGTTCAGTAGAATTTTCGCTGTCAGTTTTAGTTGTCGCTATATTGATTGTTGTAAGGCTTCTTGCAATGGCTAACGAACAGTATAGTAAGGTAGTAACGGATCCAAGTGAACCTTACACATTAACTTGTGAAGTTACTTCTGTTGATTATATAAACGGAGATTACTATGTTTCAGTAGAAGGTTACAATGGAAATGTGTTAGAAAGTCATCAGGTTAAGATAAGTAAGTATCAGTACATGACTTTCAGAAAGGGGCAATCAATTACAATTGAAGTAAAGGGAGGCATCTGCAGTATAGTAGAATAACAGTGATTTTGTGAGAGGGGAAGGGCAAAATGATGCAACCAATATGTGAACATTGCGAAACCGTTATTGAAGGTGACGTTTTCGTTGTAAATAGATATACGTGGTGTCAGAATTGTTTTAACAAATATGTTTTACCCGAAATACAAATGAGTGCTAAAGATTATGTTAACAGCGCAACAACCCGAATCAATCCTGATGGATTGGAATATGATACAGTGGACGGCAGTACTATCATAATAAAAGACAGTATAGTAAAGGCTGTAGATTGAATGATTAAGAATCTTTCTGATTATGTCCTTGTAGATTTAGAAACTACAGGGACAAACAACTCCGATGAAATAATTGAAATAGGAGCTCTTAGAGTGAGTGATCACAAGATTACTCACTCTTTCAGTTTGTTGTGCAAACCATCTAAACACATTCCTATTGAGGCATCTTCTGTCACTCACATTTATGATGATATGGTTAAGGATAGTCCGGATATTTCATTCTGTATTAAAGCCTTCAGTAATTTCATCAAAGATGATGATATACTTATGGGGCATAACATATCTGCATTTGACATAAGATATCTCAAAAGAGATTTCAAAACATATCTGGATAAAGAATTGAATAATAAGTTATACGATACATTATTTGTATCTAGACGTGAAATGAAATTTCTAAGTTCGCATAGTCTTCAAGGATTATCAGCTTACTACGGAATTGATTACACAAAAGCTCACAGGGCAGTGGAAGATTGTTTTATAAATTATCAAGTGTATGAAAAGATGCTTCATGATAATTTTGACGAACTAAATAAACAGAAATGTCCCGAGTGTGGAAATCGTCTAAAATTGCGCTTAGGAAAATATGGGTGGTTCTATAGTTGTGAAAAATATCCTAGGTGTAAATTTTCTAAAAATATTAAATTTGCCTCCAAGATAGCCAAACCTTAAATACTTATGAGATTATTGAGGCGTGAGATACCTCGATTGAATGACGCGAAATTGCACATAAACACCAAAATAATATTGGAGGTAATCAACATGGCTAATATTAAGATCGTGTACACAGCCATCTCTGCTCCTGTAGCAGATGCAGTACAGCAGATTTGTGCTACATGGGTACCTACAAATGCAGCAGCTGATAATGCAGCATTTGAAGGAACTTATTACGACACAAACGTTGCAGGATACGGCGAGGGAATGACTGCTGAGGAGTTCTTCAAGGCTTCTGTTGCACATCCTGGTCTTGTAGCTGCTCTTAAGCTCGCAGTTGAGAACGGCGAGTATGAGTTCGATACAGACGATGTTAAGACAATCATGTACCTTGAGGAAGTTAAGGATGCAGTAGCTGATCAGGGATTTGAGATCACAGTATCAAAAAACTGATTGAGCCTTTCGTAGTCAACGGTAAAACATATGAGACCCTAAAAGACGCAATCGCTGACGTAGCCAGTTCAGGTGGAACAATAAAGCTTGCCGGCGATGCGTCTAACGAAGGTCTTGCGGTTGCGGAAGGCAGCAATTTCGTTCTTGACCTCAATGGGCATACATTTGAATTAACTGGGCCAGGTGCAGGTTCTCAAGGAACCGAAACAAACGGCATGCAGTTACTCAAAGATTCAACAATTGTAATCAAGAATGGTACTCTTACATTCGATGATGACAAGTTGAAGATGGGCATTCAGAACTATTCTAACTTGACTCTTAATAATGTTAAGTTATCCGGCGGGCCTACTATCAAGTATGTTCTTTCAAACAACTATGGTGACATCCATCTTCAGAATGGCACAACCATTACTCCTTCAGGTTCTAACGTAGCATTTGATGCTTGGTACGGACTTAATGGACAAGGACTTTATGATCACCCAGGTGTATTTGTCACTCTTGATGATACAGTTAAAGTCAATGGTAAAGTTGAATTCGGTAAACAGGGAAGAGCTTCTTGGGACGATTTCGCAGAAGGTGCTGCAATAACAGTTCCTAGCGATTATGCGCTTGAGATTACACCTTCATCTGCAATTTCCGAGGGACAGCTTGAATGGATTGAAAACGGAGACGGAACAAAGAGTTTCAAGTATGTCAAAGCACAGTCATGAGGTAGGAAGGAGGGCATGATAATATGACAATGCAAGAAATTGTAGATCAGGTCAGTTTCATGCTTGGCTTGCCTGCTAATGAAAATGTTGAGGGGCTTGATGTCGAAAAGGCTGTACTGATTGCATTCAGAGAGCTTAAGCGTTACATAAAGACTCCTGTAGAGAAGACAGTTCCATTCAGTACGAGGTTAGATCTTGTCCAGTTAGGTATCAATACTAAGAAAGTATTGACAGTGATACCTGCATATCCAAGAATCGGCTTGACAATGAGCAGTATTGACAGTGGAAATGTATTTCAAGTAGCTGCTGCAGTTAATGCTTATAGCGGAATAGGTAATACTACTTCGCTAAACATAGACCCGATCATGTCAGAAATGGCCATGGCTCAGGTTAGAAATACGCTGTCAAATGATCTCCAGTGGGACTACGATTCAAGTAATCAAGTAGTTTATTGTACACATAGAGATCCAAGACCGGCTGCAGTAACTATAAGATATGTTCCTGACTTCCAAGATGTTTCAGAAATCAATAATGATACTTGGATAGATTATCTAATCCGAATGAGTGAAGCTAATATGAAAAAGGCTTTAGGCCGTACTAGGTCTAAATATAAGCTCCAAGGATCAAACATCGAGTTTGATGGTGAGGTTCTCTTACAAGAAGCTAACACAGAGCTTGAGACGATCCGGCAAGAGCTTGAAGCAAAGAAATCTAAGTTGGTTATTCTAAATTAAATAAAGGAGATTACGACCATGAGAATTAAGCGTGTAAAACCACAGAGCGTTAAAGCATCTACAAAGAGACGTAACATCAAGGCTGACGAAGAGATCAATGAGGAGATCATTGATGATGTTCCTGCAGATGCAGAGGAAGTTCCTGCAGATGAGGCTGAAGTTGAGGTTGCTCCTGAGGCAACGGATCTTCTCTTCGAGGCTGAAGATGTAGCTGAGCTTGTAGCTGAGGTTACAGGACAGGAAGTAGCTGTTACAGTTGATGATGATTCTGTACAGTTCGAGGTTGGCGAGGATGTATTCACAGTTGAGCCTGAAGGCGACGAGGAGATCCTCGAGGCTACAAAGAAGCCCCTTAAGGGCAAAAAGTCTGTTAAGGCTTCAAAAGTCGTTAAGAGACGTCCTGCAGCTAGACGCAGATAATTATCTCGATCAGACAAGTAAAGATAGCCCTGACTGATTAGTTTCAGCCAGGGCATTTCTTTTAGGAGGACAGAATGAGCAATTCTAATCAGAACAATATAACTGCAGCCGGAGGAGCACTAAGTAGTATATTCGACTTGTTATTCAAGGGAGTAAATAATATTCTTGACGGAGCTGTTGAATATCAGAATGATATGGGAAAGCTCAAACAAGTTACAAAGATCAACGTAGCTGATAGCAGAGGAAAAGAATATACGCTCGTTGTTAAGCTATCTCCTCTTAAGAACAAAGAAGAAATGTTCTATGTCGAAGTTGAGTGCCCGGAATTTCCTAATTTCAATGCAGATAAGGTAAACAAAAAAGTTATCCATATTGGTACAGATAACAAAGATGAGTTTAACAGCATTGTCGATGATGTCTTAAAAGAAAATAAACTTGTCCGTACAGAAAAGGGGCAAGCTAAGAAAGACGAAAATTCTAATAGCTATGATATAGAATGCTACGATAGCAATAAATTTGAAGATTGGATAGAAGATGACGGCCCACAGCCTGCCAAACTAACTGTGCATGTCCAGCAGCTTCCAATGGAGCAAGAAGGATATTTCGAGATAATTCTCGAATGTGCTAGCAAGAAGATCAATTCTGACGGTTACAATCTAGATGAAGTCAAAGAATCTGAAATCGACAAAACAATAGATAAGGTGTTACAACAAAGCAAACTTATTCGTGTCGAAGAAGGAGATGCCATCAAGCAAGAACATTCTGAAGATCTTGAAACAGTAAATCAGGGTGATATTGAAACATCTAGCCATTTAGATGTAACTTTGTCTTACATCAAAGCTTCAGATGAAGTAAACCTGAGTGCAATATATGCTAACTACGACATTCAAGACGCACTACTTACGCTTGACGAAGCAATCAACAATGATGAGTTTGTTAACATCCTTTCTGAAGAGCCCCAATCCTTCAGAATAACCGACGAGGGCAATCAATTTGATATACAACCGATTGATGTTGTTGATACATGCTGTGCTCAGAATGACATTTACACTTCTATAACTTCATTACTCGGTATGTTAGATGCATATTCAGTTGACATTGATGAAGATAAGCAAGCGGCAGCTACATCACTTATGAATGCATTGCAGCAAGCTCAGGCGGTCTTTGAACCTAATCCAGAATGTTATACTGAATAGGCTAAAAATCGTTATATTATCTAACAGGAGGCAAGTAATATGATATACAACCACCAGTTAGATAAATTCAGAATAACTTCAGTGGAAACATTAAATAACTGCATGTTTGGAGGTAACGGTTTTGTTGCACTCGTAGCTCCTAGTATGAAGTGTCATTCATATCGATTTATCAAACCGAAGAATTCTTCTGATTTTCCTGACGATGTAATATTTGTAAGTGTCTTGCATGAGGACAAATATTTCTACATTGGAATGATAGAAGAAAGGCGATTCAGGCTTACAAGAAACTCTCGATTTGATGAAGACACAGAGTCGGTCAAAGGAGCAAAGTATCTTATGGACATTGCAAACAAGCCCGAAGTGTTCAAATTTACTTCAATGAAGATGTATCATTCAGGTAGATGTGCTGTTTGCGGACGTAAGATAAGATCAGAGAAGGGCATAGAACACGGAGTAGGAACAAAGTGTCTATGCAAAATAAGAGCGAAGCTGGGTGTATAATAACGACATTACACTATTCAATGAGCTTGCAACAAAATGTGGAAACCGATATCTTGCAGTTAAGTTTGTATCAAAAGTCGCACGAGATTTAGGGCATGAAGCTAAAGGCGCAGTAATTGAATCTAAGTTAATTACATGGGCGCTAACAGGTGAATGCCCTTACACTAAAGACGAGCTTGAGTACAGGCAGCAACATGATTCAGATGTAGCTGAACTCGAAGATTATCTTTGCTATGTTTCAGATGAAGCAATTGCAAATCAAGTTCGAAAGTATTACAAGATATCATTACGAAACAGACATCTTACATTAGATGAGAGTAATGTACTTGATAAATATTATCAAATGCGTACTAACATAATATTACGAATGGCTTGGTACGGATTTGACACTTAAGGAGGATATATGGCTAAGATCAAATTAAAAGAGCTTAAGTATGTAGGACCTGTTTCCGAAGATCTCAAGGAGACTGTAGAAGAAGTGCAGGCAGAAACAGAACCCGCCGAACCAGAACATGTAAAACCTGCAACTGCTGAGGAACCTTTTTCAGATGACGAGCCTGTTGCAGAAGTGCAGACAACAGAAGTAACTGAGCCCGAAAAAGTTCAGGAAGATATAGGAGTTGTTACAAAGCCTGTGGCAGCTAAGTCTGAAAAAGAAATCAAAATGGTCAATAATATTCGTGTAAGGACGAAACCTTCCGATAATATTCCTGCAAAGAGCTATTCAGGAAATGTTGAAATCACAGGACATATTGGAGAATTCACTATTGTCAGATATGTGAAGCCCGGTTTCGGATCAGTCATCGGATATACAAAAGATTGTTAAAATCGTTATGTACAGTGCTCATGATTTCGTTCATTGATTCTGAGGTAGCTCAGATGGCTAGAGAGAATTTATTCAGTCGCAGGTTCGAGTCCTGCCCTCAGAACGGAGTGTTTGCTACCCGACAGTAAATACTCTTCACGACAACTCCAAATTCCTTAGTAGTGTTAAATGATTGCACCAACGCTTCAAAAACTTCATAATAAGCTGAATATTGAAACAATATTAGCAATCAGATCTGTTTCAGCGTAACTGTAAACATGGATACAAAAGTTTGAAACACACACGTCACTATATCTTGTGGTTAAGATAGGCACTTCGTTCAGCTTCATTGTGTATTAGGTCTAAGTTTCGAGCAGTTTTCCAACTGTTTCGCACATAGGTTTTCAAGACCTACTCCTCGCAGGGTAGAGAAGCTCGGTCATCTCACTAGGCCCATAACCTAGAGACCGCCGGTTCAAATCCGGCCCCTGCTACTATTCAGGTACTAGTCTATACTAGTACCTTTTTCTATGTAACCTTCAATATACAAAACAACATAAGGAGGTGCTAGCAAAAGGTGAAAAAGATATGGAAGTTTTTCAACGATTATATGACTCCATGCATAGTTGTATTTGCAATTTTCACAATAATGGTTTTTAGTATTGTTGAGATTGTTTTACAAGTAAATGGAGTCGAAATATCATCTACACTTATTGAATACTTCTACAAATTCTTCGGATTTGAAATGCTCGCATTATCTGGCATCAAGATATCTAAGCACATTGGAAGTGCTTTTGGTAGAGCAGAAGAAGCTGTAGACGGCGCACCGGAATATGAAGAGGAAATTGAAGAGGAGGATATCTCATGAATAATCTTATTGAAAATTGGCCGGTAATCTTTTTGGCAATCATTTTTGTAACAGCTCTTGCAGGAGATGTCTATGCTTTCATTAAGCTCGCTCCATCTAAACAAAAAGAAAAAGTACAAGAATGGCTACTCTGGGCAGTTACAGAAGCTGAAAAAGAACTTGGAGGTGGCACCGGCCAACTTAAGCTTCGTAAAGTTTATCAGATGTTTTTAACTACATTCCCTTGGCTTGCACAGATCATTTCATTCAACGAATTTTCAGTAATGGTAGATGTTGCACTTGATAAGATGAAAACAATGCTTGATAATAATGCTAAAGCTCAGGATTATGTTGACTCAACTGCAACAACCGGCCTTTCAGAAGTAGTTTCAGCTATTCAAGGACTTATTAAGAAATCGGAGGACAACTAATGGCAATTATAGTAGGAAGTGCTCGAGTAGATGAGTACGGAAAATACCAGGGAGGTAAGCCGGGAGATCAGAAGCAACTTTCATCTCATGATGATAGATCAGGAGAGGTTTCTCAGCAGAACTTCTATGTGCACTCTAAGGGATGGTATATTCTTAGAGCAAAAGATGTTACTACACGTAGAAAAATTGCAGAAGCAATGCAGATTGCTTGCAACAATGTAAACATCGGTTACTCGCAATCAGATCGTGGAGGTGTACTGAAGCATGGAGTTAACACAGATGTTCCGACAAATGCTGATTGTTCCTCTCTTGTACGAGCTTGCATCAAGTATGCAACAGGTAGAGATGTAGGAAATTTCACTACATACAATGAAGCAAAGACTCTTGAAAACTCAGGAATGTTTGAAAAAAGGGTCAAATATGTTTCAACTAAGGCTACACCCCTTTATACAGGAGATATACTTGTAACTTGTAGTAAAGGTCATACGGTTGTAGTAACTCAAGGAAAATCTTCGGATTCAGCTAGTCAATCCGAATCTAAACCTTCGGATTCAAACAAAATTGAATACTATCCTAAGTACAAAGGGACAAGTTTAAGCATCGTACTTGCACTTAGAGAGGTAGGTGAAAGGGATTATTCATTCGCACATAGAATGAAGATAGCAGAAGCAAACGGAATTAAATCATATCAAGGTAATGCAGACCAGAATATTAAACTTGTAACCTTGATTAAGAATGGAAAGCTCATCAAAGCATAAGACTCTCTTTGAAGAGCAGCAGAGCATTCCTTCATATAGAGCAGCGTCTTGTCATGTTTACTTGGCAGGGCGCTGTTTTATATTTTGAAAATCGTTATGTATAAGTGATAAAACTATATGAATAAGGAAGACAGAAATGGAATTCAATCCAGAACAATTAGAAGCAATCAACTCAAACGAAGATGCAATACTGTGTCTTGCAGCAGCAGGTTCAGGCAAGACAGCTACACTTACTGCAAGAGTAGCCAGGTTAGTCAATGACGGAGTAGATCCAACTTCTATATTAGCGTTAACATTTACTAATGCAGCAGCACTTGAAATGAGGGAGCGATACAGCAGGCTTGCAGGAGTAACAACATCATCAAATGCAATGCCAGAATTCAGAACATTTCATAGTTTTTGCTACAATCTCATAATACATGACAAAAATATCAGAGAAAAGCTTGGATATGAGAAGGTACCTCAAGTTTGCGATGATGCTGAATACACTAAGATAAGAAAAGAAGTAGTTCTTGCTCTTGGTCTTAAATTAACCGAAGAGGAAATCAAAGCAGGACACTCATACAATAAAGAAAAACAACGTCAGATTGAATTATTCAATAAAGGGCTCAAAAAAGAATTAAGATCAAGAAATTTAATCACATTTGACATGATGTGTTACAACGTAGGTGAATTGTTTGTAGCTAACGATGAAACTACTGTTTACTACAAGAACAAGTATAAATACATTGCATGCGACGAGTTTCAAGACACAGATCCGCGTCAGTTCAAGTTTGTTAGTTCATTCAGTAATAATACTAAATTTTTCTGCGTCGGAGATTGCCTCCAGTCGATATACTCGTTCCGTGGCTGTACAAATGAATACATAAAAACACTTGCAAAGGCGCCAAATTGGAAACTAGTTAAACTTTACCGCAATTACAGATCTACAAAACAGATATGTGACTTTGCTAATAAATTCAGTAAATATGCAAGAGACGAATATAGAATTCCAATGAAGAGTGACAGAGAGGGTGACGAAGTAGAGATTATAACAGGAGCTTGTGCTTCTTATGACAGCCCTGTGGATCAAAGGCATCTCAATCTTCTCATTAAGAAGATACAAGAAAATCCTCGTGAGACTGCAGTTCTCTGTAGGACAAATAAAGAAGTTAGAGCTGTATGTGATTACTTGAAGTCAGCTAACATAGAATACAATCGTTCAACTAAAGAAACAGATATACTCAGCATACTCCATAGTACACTTGACAATGAATATTTCAAGGAATACTTGACTACACTACTAGACGGACCTCAGTATGCTGATTACATCCGTCTGTCCTACAATAACAAAGATGCAGATTTAAGGTGGTTCTTAGCTAGGTTCAATAACATAGATAAGATTAAGAAGCAAGTCAACAAAGTTGTCAAGATACGTCAGATAGTAACAGATGCATCTACAAGTACTCAAGGCAAGCTGCACGACATTAAGAAAGTGCTCAAGATAAAAGAATCAAAAGAATTTGATATAGAAGAGGGAGTTTCAGGACGTCAGCTTGTAGAAGCACTTAGAAACATAGTACTAGAGCAAGAAGAAACATCTGTATATGTAGGTACTATACATAGTGTCAAAGGACTTGAATATGATACTGTCTATGTAATGGGTGTAGATGATAAGCTATTCCAGCTCGGGGACGAAGAGATGAATAATTTGTTCTATGTAGCTATTACACGCCCTATGAATCATCTTACTATTTTCAGGAGATAACAATGACAGAATATAAATACAGAAGTCTCCTTCCACGATGCTGCAAAGTACTTCATTTCAGCGTAGATGTAACAATTCAGGATGATGATGAAATCGCTCTTTATTATGTGAACGAAATGTCGATTAGATCTACTGATTTAGAAGATGTAACGCCTTTACATATGTATAGTCATAAACATGATATATACTATATATTTAAACCTTGTTACTATGAAGACCGTACTTATGAGATATCAATATACAGGAGAGATTAGTAGAATGATAAATGCTAAGAAAACAGAAGATTTGCTCAAATATATTTCAAGCAGGCTATCCGGAAGAGACGATTGTAAGAAAATCAACTATAAAGTAACAATAAGTAATACACGTATTACAATGGAGCCTTTGATATATGTCTATCCTAATCGTTATAATAGAAAAGAGACAGATAAGATAGACATTGTAACTTTTGTGCTCATATACAAGATGCCGCACATAATGCTAGATGATTTTGTTACAGGTAGGTATGAATATCAGCTATCAGCTGACGGAAAGAATAGAAGATGGAGGAAACTAGATGAAACTTAAGAACATCCGCATCAGAGGAATGCATAATGTAGTCGATAGGACTTATGATCTTAATGACACATTCACATATTTTGTAGGACCTAATGGTGCAGGAAAGTCGACAATTCTAGAAGCAATACAGCTTGTAGTACTTGGTTACATTCCTGGGTACCCTAAAACAAATGAAGGCATCATGCGTCATAGTTCAGGCAACGAACTTGAAGTCATAGGGACTTTTGACAACGGTGTAGTAGTAGCACGGAAGTGGACACGTTCTGGCACATCTACTAGTAATAAAGTTACAACAGTTCCTGATGGTTTTCTTAAAGACCGAAATATTGTAGATGATCAGCTGGAGCTTCCTATCTATAATTTCAGTGAATTCAAAGACATGACAGCTAATAAGCTGAAGGAATGGTTCATATCGTTTCTTCCTTCCTCCGAGGGTGAAATCAACTGGGAAGAGATACTTACTGAAGCACTTAGTGGAAGAAAATCTATACTTACAGATGAATTTCGTTCAGAGACCCTTGCAGCTATCGAAGGGCTATCTGAAGACGCTTCAGGAGTAGAATTAGTTAAGAAAGTCAACGAGTATCTCAAAAACAATCAGTCGTTCACCAAGAAGGAGATTGAAAGACTTCAAGGAACTATTCAGTCGCTTGTCCATTATGAAGAAGAGCTGCCTGCACAAGAAGATGTTAATGCTCAGCTTACTACATATATTGATCTTCTTTCGCAGTTATCTGCTTATGAAACTTCCCAAACTAATTACAACTCAGTAAAAGCTCAGATTGATGGCTTAGATGTAGACAAATCTCCTGAGATATCAAGTGTCGAAGATGTTGAAAGCTATATTGAGTTGAGAAACAAAGATGCAAACATAACTTCTCAGTTTAATCAAGTGTCACAGGAGAGGACTGAGCTGCTTAATGAGCTGAATGAAATTGAAAAAGAAATTGCTCAGCTGGCGTCTATTGGCAACAGCATTTGTCCTTACACCAAGAAAGAATGCATCGAAATTGCTACTATTATTAGCGAAAACAAAGCTAAAATTGCTGAACTCAAAGCGAAATGCAAGCCTATTGAAGATGCTATTACAGAAAAGGCTTCGCTTCAGTCTAAGTTAGATCATGAAATGTTCAGCGTCAGGGCAGATCTTCAGAAGGTGGAGACTAATTACATGACATATTTTCGTCTCAGAGATACCTTAAACACCATGACGTCTAGCGTTAAGCCTACCGATATGACAAGAGAGGAGATCAACACTAAGATTTCTAACCTCCAACAATCGTTATCTAAGATAGAAGCTAATAAACGTTATGACGAGCTTACAAAAACAATAACAACTGATAAGTTCAATCTTGAAAACAATCTCGAAGTATTGAAGGTGTGGATCAAGCTCACTGATGCAAACGGACTTCAGACAGATCTTATGACTAAGCCCTTCTTAGGACTTGCAGATGAGATGACTAAGTATCTTGTCAAGATGTTTAAGAACTACCCGGTAAAGGCTCAATTCAACTTATCAAGCAAGGCTAATTCATTTAGTTTTGGGCTAGAACACGAAGACGGTAAATATGTTGAATTTGATTGCTTATCAGCAGGAGAAAGATGTTTATTCATGCTAGCGCTCATGATCTGTCTTGTCAACAAGAGCGATCCAGAATTCAAAACAATTCTCATAGATGATTTAGTTGATCATCTTGATGATGTAAATGCTGCTTCTGTATTTGCATCTCTTTCAAATGTAGATGATATACAATTTGTTATTGCAGGAGTAAAAGAGTTTGAGGGGAAAGGAGTCGTCAAAATTCAAATGTAAGGAGGTACAACATGATTACAGTTGAATATGCAAAACCTTTTACTAATAATATAGAAAAAGATGTAAAAAGTATCCGAGCAAGCTATTTAGCTGATCTCGAACGATTGAGAGCTTATTATGGACTACTATTCATAAAAGCCTCAGATACATCTGAATTACAACTGAGGAGGGTCAAATGATGAATGCAACAAAACAGGAGTTAATTGAATTCATATCAGCTAACTTTGTGACACCTGAAGGCGAACATCCTACGAAAGCACAGCTTGATGTTTTCAAGAAAGATGATCTTGCAAAAGTTGTTGCAAACGCCTGCGTAGGCACGCAGCTTAGTGAATTCTTGAAGGGGCTGCACAAAGATTGATAACCTTTCATATCAACGAAGATGCTCCCCCACCATAGCATCGAAAGATCACACCCCGTAGATACAGGACAGACTACTCCCTAGAGTTTGTCCTGTATTTCTGTGTTTGAACTGTCTTTACTATCAACCTTCTATACAGTGAAGAACCATATTAACTGGAATATTATGTTATCATCTAGATGGTTACATGCAGATTGCAGCTATCATGGATGTTCTAGATAGGAAAGGAGCGCAAAGCCTTGAAAACACTGTATTCAGAAGGAAGGGTTGTAGGATTAAGCGCGTATGAATTATATGTAAGACAAGTACTTAGTCGAAATCCTAGCGCAAAAGTACTAAGCGAGAGTCAATGGTTAGCTGCTGCGCTGGGCACTAACAATTCAATGATTCTCAAGATACCTGCAGGAACGACAAAAGGCGTACACGATTATGTGCTTCCTGAGGGTTCTGATTTATGTGGATGTACATATATCATCGGAACAGTATTTGAGGGTTCAGCAGAATTTGATGAGGATGGCTGGGCAACTAAAGTAGATGATTATGGAAGACTTATTGCAAATACTGGTCAGCTTTATCCTAAGACACCAGGAGAACCCGAGGATGTCCCGGTGAAACCTGGCTATGATACACCTTCGGACGAATTCATTGAACAGTGCAATGAGTATATGAAAGTAACTTCAGGCATCATGCTACAGCCTGGTGAATGGATAGATAATGTATATCAAGTAGAACTTGAAAATGAAGCTGGAATTGTGCTTACTACAGAAAGTGACGTCGAACTTCTTGCAGACCTTTCTAACGATGTTGCAAGAATGTCCTTGAATGTAGATCTAAGCAAGAGAGGATTTGTTAGAATATTATTCGATGAAGATATCGACACAGACTTCTATATATTCTTACATGGATTTGCATACAAGAATATCCTTGCAGGTATGTCCGGATTTGACGATCTGCTAAACACAGATAACCCCGAAAACGGTGATTTCTTAGGTCCTCAGGCCTTCCCTTGGGCAGTACACATCACATTCATTTATAACAATGATATGATGGGCAATGTTCGATACAGTGTAGAAAGAATGATTTCACTTTACGAACAAGTTGTTCATAGCACAGATTATTTTGAAGATACTGCTCGCGAACTTAACAACAGATATGCAACATTAACAGATAGGTACAACGAACTTATTCTCGGCTTTGAAGACACAGTTGCACAAGTTAATGCAATGCAGTCTAAGGTAGATAATCTGCAGAGCCAGATAGATACAATCAATACTACTATAGCTGATATGCAGTCCAGCATCGTTGCTACAAATAGTAGGATTGATGACAACGATACTCGTCTTAACGGCATTGACGATACAATTGTATCTATCAATAGAAGAATAACAAATGCTGAAGGACACGCAGACGACATCGATGTCAGAATGGAAGCTCTTGACAAGACAGTTGATGACAAGATTCAAGCTATTTCAGATACTGTTGAAGCTGTTGATACTAAGATAAGTGAGCTCAAGGAAGAAGTAGGCACACTGTCACAACTCACTACTACAAACAAGACTCAGATTGTAAGGGCTATCAACGAAGTAAACGGAAAGATTCAATGAGGTTAGCAATATGTACAGATACATAACAGCCGGAACAAAGATGCAAGCAGGCGAAAAAGTCAACAAGATTGCTAAATACATTAAGAAACATATTGAAGGAGCTTACAAGCTAGCCTTCAGTCCAATGACTGCTGATGTTTACGTCACAATATATTATCAGATACCTGATGAGGTCATCAAGACGGTAGAAAAATACAACCAGACTATTGATAGTTCGATGCATCAGATGGACATTGATATCAACATTACGTCTTATCAGAATAAGATAAGAATAAATGTAATAAGAATGGACGATAACGAAAAAACACTAGGTCACTTCGTTATTAAGCCTGAAGATACAGAAGATCTCAATGCTGTTCTTGCAGCTATCAAACAAAAAGTGTCATCTTTCATTGAAAAAGAATATCAAGATTACGATTTTGTATTCTAAGGAGTCATGATGGTTAAGTTTCTCAAGATCAACGAATGCAGATATATTTCTGCAAGTAAGTTCAGTTTAATAAAACGACATGATAGCTATCACATATTGATGGATAGCAAATTGCCATCATGGAACTATGGATTTAGCTCAGTTGAATGCGCAGAAAAGTTCCTAAACAGTCACAATTACATAAAAGCTACAACTGAAGCTATGCCTATTTCTGCAGATGACTTCGAGTTTGTTGTTGATATGTATGACCTTAAGAGCAAGGGTAAAAACAAGTGGGCAAATGATGATTTCACATTGAAATTTGATGTGAAAGATAAAAATGATATTGTAGTTGATGTCATCACACCTCCGACCAGAGGTAAATTGCTCAAAACTAAGAAGACATTCAATGATGCAAGTAGTTTAATTGACTATCTTGAAGAAATACAGCCTACAGAACTATCCATCAATTGTGCAATCAATATAGAGAGACGCCAAGCAATACTTGCAGCAAGATCTATAAGAGAAATAACAAAGAATCTTGTAAGGGTGAAGTCATCTAACCTCTGGGGATACGCCATTGACATCAAAGATAGACATGATAAAGTAGGGGATGTGTATATTCAGTTCAAAGGTAAGAACGGAGGTCCAGAAAATATCTACGTGTATTATGATGTCCCCGTTGTAGTTTGGCGCAAAATGCTCAGCGCTAGCTCGAAGGGCCATGCATTCTGGGTTCTCATAAGGAATAACTACAAGTATGCCAAGCTCACAGGGGATCGCAGGACTAAACTTAAAAACGGTGTGTAATTAAAAGAAGGGAGTATCTAAAACATGAGTGAAACAAGAGATGCAAAAAGCTATCTGGATTATCTGCGTATAAGAGCAGATGAAATGACTGAAGCTGAAATCAAAGGTGATTATGAAGAGATGATTGATGTTATAAGACGCGAATTATCTCGAAATTGGAATAGCATTGAAGATGGAATTCAGCCTACAGAGATAGGAGAATACAATGTAGTATATGTAGATAAAACAGATCTTACAAGGACACTTCATTATGCTACATTCATGTGGATACCTATCATGGGCTGGAACATAGTTGTTCCAGAAGGAATGAATAAAGATTTTATCAAGTTGATAGCTTGGAGAAATATTCCGTTCTACTGCGAATGATCTGTTAACAAAGAATAAGCTTCTCGTCACGATCTCGTGGTGAGAAGCTATTTTTATTATAATTTATAGTTGAATATAATTAGAACTTCAAGAAACGTCAGATCGTAATGTTTTCTTACTAGATCGTTTTCTCTTAGTTCTTGATTTTATACTTACATTTGTCTTTTTGCGTTTCTTTTTCTTAGCACCTTTACTATCAAATAACGCATTGTTTATGTTTACCTTTCTTACAGTGACATCATCATTGTAATGAGTGCATACATCAGGCATGCAATCTCGCATCCTACCTGTTATGCAGAGATAGTCGCAATATGTAATTCCTCCCATCTTTTTGCTCTTCAAATACTTGCACTTATTCTTTTTGCATACATTTTCTTGTATGCGTAATATTTCAGCTGATGTATATTCACTGAAATACTTATGCAATGGCTGCGGTTTCTTCATACATATCACCCCTTAAATGTATCTATAGTATCTATTCTTTCAAGTAATATTTTATGTAACTTCTCCTCAGCTTCAGGAAGTAATGATTTTAACTTATCATAAGGAATATCTAGCATCATAGCTAAGTCTAAAAGATCTTTATCCTCAAGTTTATGCTCAGCTATCAGCATTTCATGGACAAGCATGTCAACTAAACTGTCGTAATTATCTGTATAAAGTTCCTCTTCGTCGGTAAATTCCTGTTTTGATTCTATGAACATTGCATGTGTATCTAAATCTGCAACATACATTGAACCAAACATAGCTTGAAGGGATTGCATCTTATCTGGAGGAAGTTTGACATGTTTTAAATCATCATAAGTAACTTGCCCCCAATGTTTACCGAGTTGTTGCCCTACTTCCATACAAAGAGAACGCCTTAAACTATATTTAACTTCATTGAGCTCTCGCTCTATACATTCACCTACTCTTAATTTGAAAAATACTGCAAAAGAAAGATCTGACCTGTACTTAGGAGCAAATCTGTACTTAGGCCACATCTCACAGAAATGAAGAAGTGCAGACTGAAACTTGTCTTCATAAGAAATGGAAGAATTGTTTATAAAAGTGTGAGTTGCAATATATCCGAAGAACGTATAGTTTAGATCAATAATTGCATCTCTAATGTCCGTGTACTTGAATCTGTCTTCTAAGCTCGTTTGAGGTAAATAATCATATAATTCAATTGTCCTTTGTTTGCGATACTCTTCAGCAGACATTGAATCACGATCAAGCTTAGAGGGATATTTTTCATCAATCAGTTTCCAGTTAACATCACTCATCTACTTCTGACTCCCCTCCAACAATATAGTATTTTACAGTACCTTTATATAGAAAATTGAAACCCTTCAGATATAATTATATGTGTTCTGAACACATATTAAAACAGTGATTTGGTTATGAAAGTATAAACGAATTCTTAAGTTTTTATTAAGTTTTTATAAAATAGTATATTTTTGAAAACTTCAGAGTCAACAATAATACACATGAACTTTGATTCAAATATATCAATTTATAAATAGAATTTCGTTTGTGTGTAATTGTAATATCATTTCAAATTGATTACAATTTGATGAATAATTCAGTATATATTAAAATTTCGTTTAAAATACTAACGATATTTCAATTATATTTATCAATTTACATTGAAACATACACGAAATATTATTTCAATTTAATACACTAAAGTAAAGTAACTGATCACAAGTTCAGCTCAATTAAGTTGATAAAGATGAATTAGGAAGTAAATTTAGCGATATCTGAAGAATTTTGTATTAATATTAAAAAACATGACCGAAGGTCATTTAATAAAGTAAAAAAAAATTAAGATTAATAGCGCGCCCCCTCCCTCTCCTCAAAAATAAAAATAGCTTCGCAAGTTAATTTTTAATTTTGCAATCTGTAATCTGATTTCATATTTTGCTGTTACAGCTGATCTGAGACAACTCATCTGAATAAACATATTCGCTGAATTTCAAGTCTGTATACATTTTCATTTATCTATGTACAGGCACATAATGGCGGCTGCGAAGGTGTAATTAAAAGATCGCCACTATCATGGCAAATAAATGGACTTGATTTCTTACAAAAGATATCTTATAATTAGTTTTGCGTCGAAGATATCACCTTTCAGAAAGCTTCAGCACTTTCGTACTAATAAAGTTGATTAGTTCGGCTAGTATCATTTTTCGTAAGTATTTTATCTTATCAAAAAGAGTTTCATTTATGTCTCGATTCATATTTCAATCTATCATTTTATCGTGCTTCGAGACACACGATCAAGGATGCTGAACCTTGATGATAGCGAAATTGGATCGAGATATAAATGAAGCTCTTTTTTACTATAATGTAGGGGGTGCAAAAGATGGACCGATCAGAAGCTAATCGTCCCATTCAAGATACTATAGCTTTACATATAAGTAAATGTAAAGAAGAAGCTGAGCAGCAACTTGAATGGCTCAATAGCGGAGGAACTTATTATAGTCCTACGTATAGGTTATTTAAAGAAAGAGCAAATGTTCTTAGACAGATCGCAGATATTTATGATGACATGTATCAAACTTTTATCAAAGATTCTTCTAAATTAGAGGTAGCAAATCCTGTTACTAATAGCACTGAGGATTACTCACAACTACAGTCCTATTTAGATGATGCATTAAACAGGTTGATTGAAGAAGTATCTACATCATTTCAATTGAATTTTGAGAAATGGGCATGCAAGATAAAAGAGGAATCCAATTTAACTTATGACGCACCTACCGATGAATCATTTAAACTTAACATTGAAGAATGTACAAGTATAGAACTAATAGAAAAATTAGATTCCGGAGCAATACAAAAGCATACTTCGGCCTATACTCAAGCTTGCAAGAAATTAAAGTATATCCTAGGAAATAACATAGATCAGCTCTCTTGTTATGCTACAGAAAGCAATCAATCTAGTGTATCTGTACTTTGTGTATTTTGCATAGGATTGATTGAATGGTATAGCAAGAGATTCAACTGGAATAGGCCAAAAGATATAAGAATTAGATATAAATTAGCTTCTTTTAATCGAAGTTTAGATGCACTTATATTGGCCTATAGCTACGCTGTAGTTGATAATAATAACATCGAATTGACAGGAGGCTATAAATTTATACAAAAATTAAGTCAGTGGTTAAATACTGAAGGCGAAGATCATATCGGTGGGCAGAGTAATCCTTATTATAAAGAAAGAAACGGATTAGTAAGTCAGGAGATAAGCAAATTCAGCGAAACTTATCTAAAAGATCTGCCTATGCTAGATGATCCGGATCATCTAGTACTTAAACTAGCTATTTATATTGAACAAAAAGTGAAGTTCATCATATATCAAGATAGCAACAAATCAGATGCAGCGATACAAGGTCAATATTTTGCATCGCTTCGCCATAGAATCGTTTCTAACTATGATCCATCGTTATCTGACATAGATTTAGATGATATTGAGAATATGCTAACTCAGAAGGGATTATAATATGACACCACTCTATAATTCTACTAATCAGATACCATTAAGTAATTTCATTGCTAGTTATGAAATTCCTGCAAAATATAAAGCTAAAGCAGCACACATTTTTGTTAAATTATTTGATTATATCTCACAAATATATGTTGATTCTAAAATATTAAAAGATAAATGGACGCAAGCTATAAATGTACTTACATACATTACATTTACTGATGATAGCTTGCCTAATAATTGGAATAAAGATCGTCCAATAGAGAATTTACCTATAGTAGATCAATCTGATATTAAAGACGTATTGAAAGAGTATTACTTAGAATCATCAGATTGCATAATATGGGATGTCGCTCCTATTTTTTCAGATGAGGCAGTAGAAAGGATAGATGAAGCAGTTAACAACATTCATGAAGCAAGAAAACATGAAGCCAGGCAAAACGAACATAACATCAAAGTAAGTGGACTCAATAAACCTCTTGCAAATTATCGAGCAGTGGTAAGCGCTCAGAAACCTGTTCCGGCACCTTTGAAAAGCCAGACGGATTCTCAAGTAAATATTGAATCGGCAGATAAACTCACATCCATGTATGATATCTTGTTAGATCCTAGTTATCCTTATTTTCCTCGAGTTGATTTTCATAATTACTGGATAGTGTATAAAGACGATTTTGGCGAAGAGTATGGAATTCCACGCTCTTTACCTCTTATTCCAGAACGACAAAGTGACATCACTGCAACTACCGAAATAAACAGAATGGTAGAAAGTGATTTTATGAAGTTATATCCTAATCACATCATGAAAGTCAGATCGCAAGCAATGTATACTCACTATGAAGATTTTCCTGAATTAGATTATGACGAGGATATTGGAGTAATATTTCCTATAGAAGGATTCACTAAGGAACAGGTGGTAGATAACATAATTAAATATCCTGATATAATCAATATCGGATTAGGACGAATAGGCAGACAGAAGCAATGGGAAGGCGACCAGCGTCCTAAGGTAGTTTGGGAAGAATTTTTTAAAAGAATAGAAATAGATGGACAATTATACATAGTCGATCAGCATATCTGGGATCAACTTCCCGAATTAAGAAAATTACCTCCAAATAGAGCTTTTCAGCAAGAGTACGTTGTTCGTAAGTACTTACTTGAAAGAGATAACGGAGTGTACAGGGACAAGCAGCCATTTGGAACATTATATCCATTCATCACTCTATTTATGCCTCCACAAGAATATATTAAGCGAGGATACAAAGATGTACTAGAAATAGCTAAGTCTTGTGTAAAAAGTAGAGTTAGCTACTTCAGGTCCAGAAATCCTATGCTTAATAGATTAGGATTGCATTTCAACTATGAAGGAGAACTGATAAAAGAATGAAAACTTGCATATTTAGCCCTATATGTCAGTTTGCACAGTGTGAAAATGATAACAGATTGTTTGAACACGAATTCAATATGTCTAATGATGATAGTATGTATTTCAGAAAACTATTCTCTAAGACAAATGGTAATATTGATAACTGTGGACCTGCATGCCCTATGTGGAATTTAACAGAATCTTTAATGTCAAGAAATAATCTTATAGATAGAAATGTTCCTTCAATGATAACTCCTCAAATAATCAAGCAGTGTAAGAAGATCTTTGAAGAAGCAATGGAGTATCCTAGCTCCGCTATAATGTGCGTATCTAAGCAATTAAGTTCACATGAATTTGCAGATGTATTCACATATTATGCAATATGTATGCTCTGGAGGATGTATGTAGGTCGTACAGCAGTTTATAATCTTAATTTTTCTACTTATATTGACAATGAGAAGGATAGCTGGAATATAAATGGGGACAATATTGATCCGGAACTACAATTCAAGCGTAACATAATATCAGGTAAAGTAGACGGAGCAATCAAGAAAAACATGCTCATTATATCAGGAATTGATTATATCAATTTTAAAGATTTTGAGTCAGGTCAACTTCTGAAGGTGTTGGGGACGCGCAGAACTAATCAAATGCCTACGGTTGTAGTAGGGCCTGAACCTTCAACAATATTAGGGACAGGTCAGTTAGTAAATATGCTAACTGGTGTGCTTCAAGAGCACAAGGTGATTACTGCATGTTAAGTGCAATTGAGTTACAAGTTATTAGTAAGTTGATAATTTCTGAGGATACAAAAGAGATTGAAGCTTTACTGAGCTATGATGCGGATGATTATTTTCCTCAATACAATGAACAGTATAAATTCATTCAAAAGCATTACAATCAGTATAACTCCACTCCGAGTAAGTTTGAGTTCCTCATGCAATTCGGAGACATTGTTGTTCTAGAAGATGTAAAAGAATCTGTAAGCTATCTTCAGAAGCAACTAGTAGAATATAGAAAATACATTATTTTGTTGAATATGTTTAACAAAATAAAAGATCTGGGACAGGGAGATATAAATGATGCCTGGGCATATATTTCTACTCAATTAGATGAAATAAATAATTATCAGGATATACTTCCAGATGAACTAATCAGAGGTGCAGAAGAACGTGCTGAGCAAGTTAAGTTATTTGCTAAACAAAAAAGAATTCCTACTGGTTTTCCTGAAATAGATAAAGCATTGTATGGAGGCTGGAGTACTGTAGAAGAATTAGTAGTACTTGTTGCTCGTACAAATGCCGGTAAGAGCTGGATTGCTATAAGATTCATGGAAGCTGCTCAGGGTGCAGGTTTTCCTGTAGCATATTATTCTCCTGAAATGATGTCCGCTTATGTAGGTACTCGTTTTGATACTTGGAGAGGACACTTTGAAAATAATAGATTGTATAGAGGTGACTATAGTGATGAGTATGTTAACTATGCACATAATTTGACAAACGAGACTGTTCCCGCATACGTTCTAGAAGATAAGCATTTTCCTAATGGGGCTTCAGTTAGATCACTTTCTCAATTTGTTAGCAACAATGGCATAAAGTTACTCATAGTTGACGGTATATCTTATCTTAATGATGATAAGAAAGCAGTAAGAGATCAAGAGAAGTTCAAAAATATTGCATTAGGACTTTTTCAATTAAGTAAACGCTATGGATGTGCTGTTATCATTGTCATGCAGTCTAATAGAGAAGTTAGATCTAAAGACGGAGATACTGAAAGCATACCTGATCTTTTCAATACTGAGGGGTCTGATCAGCCCGGTCGTATCGCTACACAAGCATTAGGTATAAGATATACTCCTAAAGAAAATAAGCTTGAATTGAAGCTGATTAAATCAAGAAACGCTAGCAAGCAGAATTCTCTTTTTGCATATAACTGGGCAATAAATGAAGGAAGGCTCAGTTATATTGAAGGCGAAGGTAGTGAATCCGATTCGTCTAATGTAGTTAATGATAAACCAGGATCTTTTAAACCTATTAGTTTTGGAAATAACGGCCCTGATGCAAATGATCTGTCACTCATTACACCGCCTGAAGACGCTCCTGAAAATGAGTATGAAGGCATTGAATTCTGAATCGTTATATACAAGAGGAGGGCATCATAATGAAAAGAATGATTCTAGCAATGTCTAAAAGCAGAAGTGATCTTGCTGATTATATTGAAGACCACACATTTCAAGTTGTGGTTGCATTAGCACAACTCTATCTATTTCCTCAAGGGAATCGGGTTCACTGGCGTAAAGAGGTATGGGAGAAATTTTCTAGAATGTATACTCTGAAAATAAGTAAAAAGTTGCCTAGTTCGCAATTCATTCTGAATCACAGTTGGAATTATATTCGTCCTAGAATAGGTAGGGCATATAGATATGCAATTGATAAAGAAGATCAGTATAAAGTTAGAGAGGGAGCTAATTTAACTGAATTTTATATCATTGTAGAAGACTATCTTAATTGGATGTCGAATGAATTTTCTCAATTTGAAACATTGGAGTTAAGCGAAGTCAAAGCCGAACTAGATAGGTTAGGACTAGATGAAGTAATGAACCTATAATACATATACGTCTAAAATGAAATAGCGTTCCGCAGTTCGTATTTTAGAATCCTTTCCGAAATCCTGCGGGCTATAAATAAAAACTATTTATCTAAAGGAGGAGTTCAGTATGAACAAAGTAAAGAGTCTTATAGCGGACTATAAATTGCTATTGGATAATGTACCTGCATTGGTTACAGTTATTTTTGTGCTTTGTACATGTCTCATGAATTTTATGGCCGGTAAGATCATCTTTTTCGTAGGTGGAGCTGCCTTTACTGGAGGCTTTCTATTGTCTGCAGTTCCTTTTCTCTGCATGGATACTGTCACAAAAAGATTTGGTGCTAGAGCGTCTATCATGCTAAATGTACTTTCTGCAGTAGGCAACATATTTGCAGTAGTAATGTTAGCAATCGTTGCTGCAATTCCAACAGCTGATGATTATTCTCAATTCAATTACATATTTGGTGGTGTATGGTTCATTGCACTTAGCAGTACAATTGCATTTATAGTAAGTGGTGTAGCTAATTCACTTATCAATGCAGCTATTGGAAAGCTATTTGCTAATAAAACAAGTGCATTAGAATTTTATTCTAGATCATACTTTTCAACATTCATTGGTCAGGCAATAGATAATTTCTTGTTTATATTCTTAACTTACTCAGTATTTGCTCCAATTTTCTGGGGGACAACTCCTTTGTCAGCATTGTCTTGTATAGGCACTGCAATCATTGGTGGTTTAATAGAACTGTTAGCTGAAGTAGCACTGTCTCCTGTAGCATTCCGGATTGTGAAGCGCTGGGAGCGAGATCATGTAGGTCAAGCGTATATCGACGCACATTCTACTGAAAAAACAGCTTAATATTGTATTACTTCTTAGACAAGAACTATGAGCATAAAGTAATAGTTCTTGTCTAAGTTTTCTAATGGATAATGATGATAAATAATGATATTTTCAAACCAATTCCTGGATATGAAGGGCTTTACAGTATATCACAGTTAGGCCAAATCAAGCACGACAAATATGCTCGTACGGTTCATCCAGTTGTAACAAAACGAGGGTACGAAGTAGTAGTGCTTAGCAAAAACGGAATACCTACAATGTATGTACTTGATTCACTAGTCGCACTTGCATGGAAAGGTAGGCCAATCCGCAAGCATTCTAATATAGTTAGAAGTAAACAAGTGAAATGTGTTGAGACCAATGAAATATTTGATTCACATAAAGAGTGTGCTCAACATTTTGGTTTCAACTATTCAGAATTCCGGACAGCTGTGTCTAAAGGTATGCCTTACAAAGGGTACCATTTTGAACGATTAACTAAATAGGTTTCAACGCCAGTTATGTATAGTCCTTTGACGTCCTGGCGATAAACAAATAAATAATAAGGAGGTTCACAACAACATGAGTGAACAAAGAGAACAAGATTTATCAGGAGTAACATTATTAGGAAACCAGAATACAAAGTACAAATTTGATTATGATCCTGAGTTACTCGAGAGATTTGAAAAGAAGTTTGACGACAACAGCGAAGATGAGCAAGTTGTCAGCTTGGATTGTTTTGAATTTTGTTCAAGATGTCCGAAAACAGGTCAGCCAGATTTTGCTACGATCCATATATCTTATATACCTAACAAGTATATGGTAGAGTCAAAGTCACTAAAGCTCTATCTTTTCAGTTTCCAACAGCACGGAGATTTCCACGAATCATGTGTTCACATGATTATGCAAGATCTAGTAGACTTACTTGATCCTAAGTATCTCGAAGTATACGGAGATTTCAACAGTCGTGGTGGCATATGTATCACGCCAATAAGCATATATGCAGACAGCAGTCATTCAGATATCAAGAAAGCTCGTCAATTGTCTATGATGCAGTATGCATGTGAACATAGACCTAGGACAGGGAGGTGATACCATGAAAGCAGTAGTGTTATCTTCCGGTGGATGCGATAGTACAGTTACACTTGCAATAGCACTTAGTACACATAATAAAGAAGATGTATTGACTGTTTCAGTCAGCTATGGGCAGAAGCATTCACGCGAGTTGGAGTGTGCTCAGAAAGTATCTGAATACTACGGAGTAAGACATGAAGTAATAGATCTTTCGCAGATTTTCAAATATTCTAATTGTTCCTTACTCAAGCAGAGTGACGAGGAAGTTCCTGAGGGCTCTTATGCTGATCAGATAGGTAAGTCAGATTCGGGAATTGTTTCTACATATGTACCATACAGAAATGGACTTATGCTTTCAGCTGTAGCTTCTCTCGGTATGTCAATATTTCCGAATGATGAGATCGTTATCTATCTTGGAAATCATGCCGATGATGCTGCAGGCAACGCTTATCCCGATTGTTCTGAAGAATTCTCAGATGCAATTGCAAAGGCAATTTATGTAGGAAGTGGTAAACAGGTTACAGTAGCAACTCCACTTGTTACGATGAATAAAGCGGAAGTAGTTGCAGAGGGACTGAAGTTAGGTGCACCGTTTGAATTAACAACAAGTTGCTACAACGGTAAAGGTCGGGCTTGTGGCGTTTGCGGTACTTGCGTGGATAGATACTTAGCATTTAAGGCAAATGGAGTTATAGATCCAATTCCTTATGCTATTGATATGGATTGGACAGGTTGTAAGGAGTATAAGAGATAATGATAGATCATGAAAAAGTAATGCAGCTAGGCATAGACAGAGCTCGTGAAACAATGAATGCAAACATTGGTGGCCCCTTTGGAGCTGTCATAACAAAAGGAGATGAAGTTATTGCAGTAGCTTCAAACACAGTACTTAGAGATAATGATCCAACTTGTCATGCAGAGATGAATGCGATCAGAGAAGCTTGCAAGAAGTTAGGGACGTACGATCTAAGTGATTGTGAGATACTGGCATCAGGAAGTCCATGTCCAATGTGCCTTTCTGCTATCATGTGGGCTAACATCAAGAAAGTATACGTTAGCGGAACTACAGTAGATGCAGAGGAAATCGGATTCAGAGACGAATTCATCTATAAGTTTATTGAAAGCGGTTGTAGAGATAGCAATGTATTAGATGTTGTACCTCTTAACAATGAACCTGCAAGAATGCTCTATAAGGAGTATGCAGAACGCAATCATATCATTTACTAAGGGAGGTCTAAGATGGGCAAAGTTTATGTTAGTTGGCAGGCCGTGGAAAACTTCGTGGAAATGGTGGATAACGTTGTTAGAAATCAGTATCCACAGTGTACTGGAGTTTATGGCATTCCTAGAGGCGGACTATGCCTTGCAACAATGCTTTCACATAGTTTGAGTGTTCCACTGCTCATGAGTCCCGTTCCGGGCTGCATCATTGTAGATGATATATGTGATTCTGGAGAGTCACTTGTCCATTATGTCAAGAATTCATCTAGTCCTGATAAACCTAGCTACATAACAGTGACAATGTTCTACAAAGATAATAGATTAGGTGTAAAGCCTAATATATACTGGAAAGTTAAAGGAGAGGACTGGATCATTTTCAGTTGGGAATCTTCTTTAAATAGGGCAAAAGTAGCTTTTCCAGATGAACAAATAACAGTTATATGAGGAGGGCACATTATGTCTAGTAGTTCAAACAGAAATTCAGATTCAACTAAAGGCGGAGTAGGATTTTGTGGGCTACTTGCCATTGCATTCATTGTACTCAAGTTAATCGGTGTAATAACTTGGCCATGGATATGGGTGCTCAGTCCTATATGGATACCTTTTGTATTAGGGCTACTTATTTTTGTGCTAATTTACGTCATATTATAAATAATAAAGGAGAAAATCATGTTTACAATACATAAAGAAATGGAAATATCAGCATCACATCATCTTAATCTTCCGTATGAATCACCCTGCGCTCGCGATCACGGGCATAATTATTTAGTCACGATCGAGTGCAGATGTGGAGACAATTCACTTACTGAGTATGGTATGGTTATAGATTTCACACAGCTTAAGAAAGCTATTCATGACAGGTTAGATCATCATAATCTCAATGAGGTCATGGAAGGCATCAATCCTACGGCTGAGAACATGTGCTGGTGGATAAGAGATGAGGTCAACAAGTTGATGGATAATGGCGAATGCTACCATGTATCAGTTCAAGAGACTACCGGCAATATAGCTGAGTGGAGAAAGGACAGCTAATATGAAAGTCAACGAAATTTTTCGAAGCATAGAAGGGGAAGGTATTCGAGCAGGAGTTCCCGCTGTGTTTATTCGTCTATTTAGCTGCAATCTTGCTTGCAGTTATTGTGATTCTGTATATGCTTGTAAAGGTAATGACTTATGAAGTATTATGTATATGCAATGAAAAAGAAGGGAGATTTAGCTCCTTTCTACATAGGGAGCGGTACTGCTGAAGTCGATGACAAACCAAGTGGTAGAATGTTTCAATTTAATCGACCTGATCAAATTGCATTTATGTCTTATGTTGAATCAATCGGGGGACAATCTAATGTAGAATCGATTGTTTTAGAATGGTGTAACACTCGGCAAGAAGCATACGACCGTGAGTATGTACTAACTTGTCAATTTATCGAGTCGGGTGTGCATCTAGTTAACATAGATATGGGTACAAAGAAGGGTTTGTCTCATATTGAGCATCACAGACAGTCACTTATAGCTGGAGGTAAACTTAAGGGAGAGAAAAATGGATTCTATGGAAAGAAACATACTGCGGAAACTATACAGTATCTTAGAGAGCATTGTTCTAATCCAGGTGAAAAGAATCCGCGATATGGAGTTAGACTGTCAGATGAATTCAAACAAGTTATTTCTGCACAAACTAAAGCAGCAATGCATCGACCTGAAGTACATAATAAAATGATAGAAGGAATGAAAAGGAGCAGAGCTAAGATGACTTTACCTATAAATGAGATATTTTTAAGCATATCAGGTGAGGGTCCTACAGCTGGATCACCTACAGTATTTATCCGGACATATGGATGCCCACTTAATTGTACTTATTGTGACACTCGATACGCCTGTGAAGGCGGTGAATTTACACTGATGTCTGTAGATGACATTGTAAATAAGATTCAAGAATTAGCTCCCGGCATAAAGTCAGTTTGCGTAACTGGAGGCGAATGCATGATTCTTCCTAATATAAATAAACTATTAAGTCGTTTATCTAGCTTACTTTATCATACTGAAGTAGAAACATGCGGTGCAGTCGACCTTACATCATTCCCCAGACGAAATTATATATACTATGTTGTAGACTATAAAACGAGTACAAGTGGGATGAAAGATAAGATGACCGACGGAGCGTTTACTTGTTTGAAAAGTGGGGACACTGTAAAATTTGTTGTAGGTTCACAAGTTGATTTAGATGAGTCTGTAGAAGCTATTAAGAAATATGATTTACTTTCTAAAAAATGTAATTTGTATTTTAGTCCTGTATTCGGTATGATTGAACCTCAAGAGATTGTACAATATCTATTAAATAATAAAATGTGGTCAGCTAGAATTCAACTGCAGTTACATAAATACATATGGAATCCGAATCAGAGAGGAGTGTAATAATGGGATACAAGAAACTTGATATGCCTAAAGTAGAAGACGCAGTTAGAAATCTTCTTATCGCATTAGGTGAAGACGTAAATAGAGAAGGGCTTAGAGAAACTCCTCGTAGAGTCGCTAAATATTGGGCCGAGCTTCTTGAAGGAGAAGATTATACTAATAAAGAAATCGGAGAAATGTTCAAAAAGGATTTCAGAGTTGGTTATGATTCTCTTGTAATTAAAGAAGTTACAAGTGTTTGGTCTAATTGTGAGCACCACATGTGTCTATTTTCTGGCAAAGTTTTTGTGGCGTACCTTCCTGAGAAATGGGACAGCTCAGATCCGAATTCCGGCTATCGTGTAATCGGGCTCTCGAAGATACCTAGGATAGTCCAGATGTGTGCGCACAGATTTCAGCTTCAAGAAAAATTCAATGCAGACATAGCTGAATGTATCCAGTATGCTACAGGAGCAGATAGAGTCTATGTAAGATCAATAATGACTCATGGTTGCGTTAGCTCACGTGGAATCAGAGATGACGGCTGTTGCGACGTTACATTCATTTCTCCAAGATTACGACAAGATCCAGAAGCTCGTAAAGAAATTGAAAGTAAAGTCCAAGAACTGCATCTTTCATCAATGAGGTGATAATCATGGCAGGATATGTACTTGCAAAAAGTGATCCGCATACAATGCTAAAGTCGTTAGATATTGTTGAAAGACCTAACATAGAAATGATGATAGCAGCTGCAGTAGCAGCGGAAGTTAAACGTCGCAGAGCTCATCAATGGAAATCAGCTGTAAGAAGACCTCGAAGTAAACATTGAGAATACTGTAATGTTTGTACCCGTTGAAGTGTAACTGTAACCTAGAATATAAGAGAAGACTATTAAATCGTTACTTATATTCAAAGGAGAATTAACATGAAACGATATATAAGAGCATCTGAATCTAGTGCACTTGAATACAGGTTATATGACTGCGACGAAGATGGAGAAGAGCTAGATTGCATTAAAGTTTTTGATGATGAAGACGAAGCTATCAGATACTGCAGTGATTACGCAGTTAATGCTCATGTAGTAGCTTTATATCCGGATTATTTAACAGAAGTTATCTATTCAAATTTTGATGAGGACTTTTGATTATGAAGAGAATGGTCAGAGCTGCAGAGGAGCAGGTAGATAGAAAGCAGATACTCGAAGAGCTCCAAAGATTTGCACAAGGTAGGACGACAGGATTCAAGAAATTTGAGAAGTATGGACTTTACTTCGAAAAGCACTCCATTCAAAGCATGATTCATAACTATATTCGTTGGTACAATCAAAATGTAAAAGAGTATGGAGACGGATATGCAACAGATTGGGACCCTGATGATAGAATGGTCATTCTCTATAAAAATGGAAGGACTAGAGAAATATGGCCTGAAGTAGATGAAGGGAACAAGTTAGTGCCTACTGAAGGCATTGATTCTATTATTCTTGACGGTTCCTGGGGCACAGCATTCGCTGGTCCTCATATTACATTTAGAGATGAAACAACTTATGATGACCTACTTGATTTCAGAGCTGATTTTTCTTAAATTCTCTTAAAAATCGCTTGACTTTTTAGTTGTCTTTTCATATAATAATTATTGCGGCAGGAAGTAGAAGCAGTCGTTAGTCGAAAGACTGATTGAGCTAGCATCACTCAGCTGCATGTGCGATGTGAGACTAATAGCCCTAGATGTCAGCAATGATTCTAGAGGTGTCTTGTCCACATTGCAAACTTGACCATACAGGATGTCGTTAAACTCATCTGTAGACTTTCGTCAAGTCAGCGAACGTATTTCGCAGACGCCGATACTAGTTAAGACGAGCCAAAGTCGAGTCCGGTGAGAAGGAGATTCGGATATGCGCAATCACTTAAACGCCTAAACTGGACTATAAATTAAACAGGTGGCGGCGATAAAGTCAAGTAAGAGCCAGTGCAGAAATGCCAGGCTCTTTCTTTTTGTGTAAAAATCGTTATATCAATTGCAACATTGTGTAATGATATATAGGAGGTCAATATGTTACTAGATTGGGCGAAAAAGGAAGTGGAGTTAGCTTGCAAGCGAGAAAATCCTGACATTAAGTTAGATGAAAATGGTATGCCTACAGAATTTGATTATGGCTGTGCTTGCTATGCTTCTGCTTTGAAAGCTTTCAAAAGTTTGTGCGAAGATGAGCATAGCGGAATGAGCATTGGATTTACTAAACAAATTCTGAACAGACTTATAGATGGCAAATGTCTTACACCGATTGAAGATACAGATGATGTTTGGAATGAAGTACATGTAACGGAAGCCGGGACACACTCTTATCAGTGTAAGAGGATGAGCTCGTTTTTCAAAGACGTTTCGCCCGACGGAACTGTTGAATATCATGACAGTAATAGGACAATTGTAGAAGACCAGAATGGAATGACTTGGCATAATGGCGGAGCTTCACGATTGGTTGACAAGATGTTTCCGCTAACAATGCCATATTTCCCATCAAATAAGCCTTACAAGGTATATAGGGAAGATTTTCTAGTAGATCCTAAGAATGGTGATTATGACACATGGGCTTACCTATATGTTGTAACTCCCAAAGGTGAGAAGATTGAACTAAATCAGTATTGGTGTGAAAAAGACGGAAAAGATGTTCAGATCACAAAAGAAGAGTACGAAGAAAGAAAGTCTCACAAGATCAGGTAGAACAAGGAGAAAGCAATGAATAATCTGAATGGGTTTTCGGCAACACAACTCGGAAAATTAGTTAATGCTAAACAGATCTCTTGTCAAGAGGTACTTGACTTAACAGAGAAGAAGATAGCTGAAGTTAATCCGAAAATAAATGCAATTGTTTATACTAAGTTTGATGAAGCTAGGAAAGCAGCATCTAAGTTACAAGAGAAAATACAGAAGGGGGAGAATGTAGGTCCCCTTGCAGGTGTTCCTGTAGCTCTTAAGGACTTTCTACCTTCAAAGAAAGGCTGGCCGGCAACTCATGGAGGAGTAAAGAGTTTGCAGACAATAGATGATGCCGATTCCATGTTCTGCAAAGCAGCCGAATCTCAAGGAGCTATTGTAATAGGAAAAACAAATGCACCTTCGTTCGGATTCAGAGGACTTACAGATAATTATATGTATGGCCCTACATCTACTCCTTTTAAAGTTGGCTACAATTCAGGAGGGAGTTCAGGAGGAAGTTGTGCGGCAGTATCTTCCGGATTAGTTAAGTTGGCAGAGGTCGGCGACGCTGGCGGATCTGGCCGAATTCCAGCTGCATGGTGTTTGACCTTCGGTTTCAAGCCTTCAGCGGGAATTGTACCTAGTGTATGCAGACCTGATGCATGGACAGCTACTCATCCTTACTGCTGTGGAGGACCTACTGCCCAGACAGTACTTGATGCAGCTACAATAATGGATAAGATGACAGGATTTGATCCGAGAGATCCACTTAGCGTACCTATCAGACCTAAAGTATTTAGCGAAGAAATGTTCTCAAGTATCAGAGGAATGAAGATCGGAGTTACTTATGATTTTGGAACATTTCCTGACCCCGAAGACGAAATAGTTAATTCCGTAGCTGAGATAGCACAGGTGCTTAAAAATGCCGGAGCGCAAGTGAAAGAAGCAAAGTTCTCCGTAGATTATTCTCTACAAGAACTTGAGCAGGCTTGGCTCATTGGAATCTGTCTTGACACAGCTATTGACATGGAGTTATGGAAGAAAAACGGGTTCGATTTCAAGAAAGATCATTATTCAGATGTTCCTAAGGAGTTCTTCGAGTATAACGACATTGCAATCAACTCAAACGCAATGGATTACCGAAAGTTCCATGACATAAGAACAGCTATATTAGACAGTCATGTAGATGTTTTCAATGACTGCGATGTAGTCATTGCTCCTGTAAGCGGATGTTTGCCAGTTAAAAATGCAACTAATGGAGATACGAAGGGTCCTGATCATATCAGAGAAGTCAAAGTTGATCCACTCATTGGTTTTGCATATACTTATCTTGAAAATATGACAGGATATCCAGCAGCTTCAGTTCCTTTTGGACTTTCGAAAGAGGGACTTCCTATAGGGATACAAGTTATTGGCAGACGATATTTTGATGAAGATGTATTTGCAGTTGCTCACGCTATTGAAGAGTTGCATCCCTGGTCTCAGTTGTATTCATTGCTTGAGGAATCGTTATGTTAGGTACAATACAGCAAAGGAAAGCGCATTGAGATGTTAATAACAAAAGATAAAATAGTAGCTCTTGCAGTAGCAGTATTCCTAATTAACTTATGTTTATTTATCTTCGGAATACTTGAAGTAAATTCGGCATTCAATCGAGAAGATAATAATGTTTATGTGATTTGCGATGTATATGATGTAGTTTACAATGGGAACACAATTCTTATCGACATTACACTTCCTAATGGCGAACTACTTACACGTCAAATGAGCATAGATGACGATTTACCTGAAGAGTTTTCAGAAGTAGTTATAAAGACCCGTAATCTTGATGACTATAGTAAGTATCAAATTGTAGGAATGAGGTGATCAATATGTCTGATATCAAAGATGTAAATGTAGACGAAGTCATTCATTTAGTAATGAATGAAGGTTCAGTATATCTTGCAACTACAGATGAAGAGTATGCGGTTAAGACTTTTAGACGTCTTGAACTTGCTAATATAAGATATGCAGAAGAAAGCTGTGGAATGTCAGAAGAGGAAGCTCCTATGACAGTTAACTTCATTGCAGGAAGAGAAGGCGATCACATATATCTAGATGAAATTGCAGAAGGTCTTTCTTACTTCAATGAGAATGACACATTCATCACTTCGGAAGACGATGAAGTTACCTTCAGTGATATATCAATTAACTTTCAGAATCCTTGCTGTGATGACGACGTGCTAGATTTTGAGGAGATGTGATATGAGCAATTGGACACATATTGCAGTGATAGTAAGAGTAGATCATCTTATGAAGGCAGAGAGGATAAGTAATGCTATCTCGCACTGATATAGAATCAGCTCTTGATTACATGGATAAGGCGGGGCTTATTCGCCTTGCTAGAATAACAGGTAAGTGGTACCAAATATACTGTCCATTTCATAATAATGGACAAGAGCGCAAGCCTTCGTGTGGATGTGCTCTTGAAGGTGAATATCGAAATGGCGTAGAATACCGATCTGGACATTTTCACTGTTTCTCCTGTGGAGCATCGTATTCATTTAACAATGGTATCAGAGAAATAATCAAGCTCAAAGATAAAAGTATTGAAGATTATCCTGAGCTGCAGAAATACATGAATGGTGTGCAGCCATCTGAAGTAGAATCTCTTATCCCTAATGAAACCTTTTCAACGGTCATGAATAACTATCTTGCAGAAGACTTAAGATCTAAATTACTAAGTATGAAGAATAAGTATGTAAGCGAAGAAGAGCTTGCATCATATCGTTTTACTGTTCCCTACATGTATGAGAGAAGACTTACTGATGAAATAATAGAGAAGTATGATGTTGGTGTTGACATGAAATTCATTCCTCCAGGAAGGAAGAAACCGCTGCCGTGTGTCACATTTCCAGTAAGAGATGAAACTGGTGGAACATTATTTTTCTGTCGGCGTTCCATTGAAGGCAAATTCTTCAACTATCCCGAAGGTGTTGAGAAGCCTGTATACGGCTTGTACGAGTTACCTAAGGATTGCAGAGAAGTGATAATTTGTGAGTCGGTTTTCAATGCACTTACATGTGAAGTATATGGAAAGCACGCAGTGGCACTCTTAGGCACAGGTAATCAACATCAGATACAACAGCTCAAAAGACTAGGAGCGTCTAGTTATGTTATTTGTCTAGATAATGACGAGGCTGGCCACAAAGGTACAGCAAAACTTAAAAAGGCCCTGAGTAGCTCAGGATTTGTATGGGTCATGACCATGCCGGAAGGTAAAGATGTAAATGATTGTGATTATGCCACATTCATGGAGTGTTACAATAATAAGCAATAATTTTTTAGTCTATATTTAAAATCCTCTTGATTATTCATTGAAAGTATCTTATAATATAAGCATATCAAACATCGATGCAAATCAAAGTCAAAAATCGACGTATATCAATGATCCAGGAGGATAATTAGAATGGCAAACATGACAGCATTTTTTGAGACTCGTGACCTTTTTATTGAGTTAACTCAATTTGATCATCAGCTGACTTATGAAGAATGGAGTAGTGCTCCTAAAGATCATAAGGCAGCTCTTTTATTTGTTAATTTTTTCAATAAGATGATTCAAGCATGGGACAGAGCTAATAGATTCGATTTCATCCCAGGAGAAGATGGAGTATCAATTGTTTGTCAGTATCTTGAAAAGAACGTTCCAATCATAGAACAGAATGATAAGAAATTTACAGAAGCTTACATTTATAGAGTAGCATACAATTGCATGTATTGCATTTGTCACGATCTAAAATCAGTCAAGGACCGTTGGGAGAATGAAACTTCTAGCATTGTTACATATGAAGGGGAAGAACTCAGCTTATTTGATACTATATCTGATAAATCAGGTTCTGCCGAAAATAGGTTCTTATCTGAAGTGCTTAAGAAAGATTTTTGGGAATTAGTAGAAGGCAATGATCCTAAATGTCAGAAAGTCATTGATTATCTTCTTTCAGGAGATGTAAAGTCTTTAAAGAAGGTGAATAAGAATAACAAGGATTACAGCATAGATCCGCTAAGAGATATAGAAGTTAGCATAGAAGAAGCAGAAGAAATTATCAATGAATTAAAAGAACGTCTTAATAGCAACGATTCAATTTGTCAGTGGATAGCAGCTGTAAGTTAAGAAATTAAAAATCGTTATGTAACTCACAAATATCTATGATACCAATGGAGGATAGCAAAATGGCATTTAAAACACTTAGTCAGTATACAGAGGATAAGAATAAGGATTTCTTCATTCTGCAGAATGATGGCGATTCGGCAGATGTGATCTTTCTTTACAGAAATGCAAATGATGTTCTTGTAGCAAATACACATTACATCAAGAGCGCAGAATATTCAGGATACGTTCATTGTTGCGGAAAGGGTTGTCCTGCATGCGCAAAGAACTTGAGATCAGATACAAAGTTATTTGTTCCTCTCTTTAATTACAGCACGGGTAAAATCGAATTTTGGGACAGGAATACTTACTATTTTGAAAAGCAGCTCATGAATGATGTTATTAGTAAGTATCCTAATCCCTCTGAGTGGGTTTTCCGCATCACTAGACACGGACAAGCTAATTCTAGAGATACTCGCTATCAGATTGTAGCAGTAGGAAAGAATTCTACTAATCCATACGAGAAGATTTTAGCTGATCATAATATGACTCTTCCTCAGGGGTATGAAGCATGTGTCAGAGATTTGACTCCTAGCGAAATGCAAGCAATGCTCAACTCAACAGATGATGCAGCTCCTACATCAGAATACAGTTACGTTCCTACTCCTAGAGCTTCGTCTAATGATTATCAGCCTGCATCTACATCTATCCCCGAACCTGTTTCAGTAGTACCTCCAGCAATAGGTGATGGCCCTGCAGAATACGTTCCGGGTATGGAGGCTCCTGTTCCAGAAGTGCCCTTTACAGAAGGTAGCACAGTACTATCTCCTACAGATTCAGCAGAAGAGTCTACAGATGATCTTGGAGATGTAAACTTCTGATAATACAGACAATCAAAAGCACTAGCATGCTATGTGTTAGTGCTTTTTTACTATGTTAGAGGAGGAGAAACTATGGGGCTATTCAGTGCATCGCAATTAGATAAAATAAATGCGATTGCAGCAAAAAGTAATGAAGCACTTAAACCTTCAAATGCAGTTGTCACAAAAAGTATAAATGACGATCTGATTGCAATTTCACAGAAGGTTCAAGATTATTTCAAAGACTCTAAAGCTATAAGGATACGGACTAAACAAGAACTCCATGATTATGTTACAAAATGCATAGAAGTAGGATATGCAGGTATAGATACTGAGACAACAGGACTTGATCGCATACATGATACGATTGTAGGTTTTTCTTTATATACTCCAGGACTAGATGAATGTTACATTCCTTGTAAACATCTAGTACCTATCTTTGATACTCCTTGTAAAGATCAGTTAACATATCAAGAATGCGGAGAAGAAATACAGCGTCTAGTAGATGCTAAAGTGAAACTTATTCTTGCAAATGCAGACTTTGATATTGCAATGATTTACAAAGATTTCAAGGTAGACATAGTTCCTGCAGTTTATTATGATGTTATCCTTGCATGGAGATGCATTCAGGAGAATGAGAAAGATAACACCTTGAAGGGACTTTATGCTAAGTATCCTAAAGGAGGTAAAGTAGATCCACAGAAGTTCTCAGATTTCTTCCCTGTAAAACTTTTTCCTTATTGCAAACCTGAAATTGCAGCTCTTTATGCTGCAAATGATGCTAAGATAACATATGAATTGTTCATTTGGCAGTTACCTTTTGTTACAAAAACAAATGATAAGTGTAAAGAATTACATTTAGAGAAGATTGCAGATCTTGTTTGGAATGTTGAATTTCCTATGATTAGTGTCTGTGCACATTTGCATCGTGTCGGAATGTATCTCGACCAATCAATTGCCCCTGCTTTGCATAACAGATACTATCAGCATCAGCTTGAAGATGAAGCCGAATTGCATAAATTAGTACAAGAGTTGATTGATACAAAAGATATAGCGAATAACAGAAAGCGTCCCTTCCGAACAGGAGCTGATTTCAACCCTAATAGTAATCTACATGTAAAATATCTTATCAACGATCTTATGGGCATAGAAGCAAAGAGTACTGGAAAGGAGGTCCTCAAGGAAGTAAATAAACCTGTTACTCAAAAAGTACTTGACGTCCGAGGTGATATCAAGCTCCTTGGAACTTATGTTGATAAGATGCCTAAGATTGTAGCTTCTGATAATAGAGTGCATGGTACATTCAAGAGCATCGGAGCCGATACAGGAAGAATGGCGAGTTCTGATCCAAATATGCAAAATATCCCATCAAAAGCTACAGATATTCGACATTTATTCCGTGCCCGTCCAGGTTATGTATTGATGTCTTCTGATTACAGTCAACAGGAGCCGCGGTTGACTGCTTTTGTCTCATCGGACAAAACATTGATTTCGGCATTTCAAAATGGTAGAGATGTATATGCAACTCTTTCATCTATATCTTTTAAACGTCCTTATGAAGACTGTTTAGAATTTCATCCTGAGACACATGAATATCAGCCGGAAGGTAAGAAGCTCAGAGGAATGGGCAAGGTGCTTAATTTAGGTATAACCTACGGGATGTCTGTGCCGTCAATTGCAGAGAGTTTATTTGCAACAGATGACACAATGACAGAGGAAGAAAAACTTAAAAGAGCACAAGAGATATATGATTCAATGATGAATGGTTTCCCTGGTATTAGAGATGCAATATTAAGGGCACAACAACAAGCGTCTACATTAGGCTATACTGAAACAATATTAGGTCGTAGAAGACATCATCCTGATATGATGCTCCCTAGATTTGAATTCAAACCAATGCCGGGATACGTCAATCCAGATGTAGATCCACTGGATCCAAAAACACTTGAAAACAAAGATGCTATTCCTCAGCGTGTAATCAATAAACTCACAAAAGAATTCAATAATCTCAAGTATTATGGTCAGATAGTCAAGCGAACAAAACAACTTGCAGAGGAGAAGATAGCTGTTATAAATAACACTAAAAAGATAGATGAAGCTTCTCGAATGGTCTTCAATGCAATAATACAAGGAAGTGCTGCAGATATGACTAAGATGGCTATGTTGAAGCTTGAGAATGATCCTGAATGGCTTGCAATTAAAGGAAGCATGGTATGTTGTATCCATGATGAATTACTCTGCGAAGTACCTATTAAAAACAGAGAAAAAGGTGCTGAAATACTTGCAAGGGATATGGTAGCTGCAGGAGACTTTTTACCTTTCAAACTAAGCTGCGACGTAGAAACAACTTTTCGCTGGTACGGGTTAGCTGTAGATGACATACTTTCATATGACAAGCCAACTTCGCTTGATTATACTAATCTTACAGAATCTAACATCTGCTGGTTACAATGTATGATACTTGAAAATGAGTATTTACTTCCTGTAATTAAGAATGAAGACGGTTCCAAGCCTATTGGTATAAAGGCTCATGGTGTTAACGGAGTTGTAACTGACGAGCTTAAAGCTGCAATTCAAGATTATAAGAATCGTTATAATGTACAGGACGATTCTATGTTCTTAGATCATATTGAGAAGAAGGTAATTGAAGGAGTTTATTGATGCCTTTGTTTGATCTAAGTAGTGAAAATGAAGAATCATAAGAAAGTTAAGGAAGGATTAACATGATTGAAGTATGGTTGAACTATCGTTGCCGAAAGTGTCATAACATTATTTCTGTACATTGCAAAGTTAATGAATATAATTACAAGACAGATGCAATGTTTAGAGGAATGTTATTTTCGGATAAAGACGGCCATAATTGCCCTGAAGGAATTGCGGATGTAGAAAAAGTGTTATGTGACTGTGTGTCTACTTCCGAAGGTCCTTTGCCTGATGCATTTGAAGTCATAGATAGGATTAAAAATAAAGAAAAAGATCCGAAGGAGGAGAATAAATAATGAATTTTACTTTATCAACAAAGCCATTAGCTGATGCACTTAATCTCGGAGTAATTCCGTCAAACGTCAGTAAGTATTACAGCAAGAGCTGTCTTGCACAGTTGACTGCTGATAAGCATCAGCTAAGAATTAACTTAGAGGCTGCTAGTATTTCTACAGAAATCTTGCTTAAGGGTTCAGGAGATCAGGAAGAGCCTATCACAACATTTGTAGATTGTCTTGTATTCAATCAGCTTGTAAGCACTATTGAGACTTCGACAGTTACTATTGAATATGTAGATGGCGGAATTGTTTTACATGCAGGAAAATCTAAGTTTAATCTGCCTAATATGATTGCCGATAACGCCGGTGAGCTTGCAAGACCTAATCTTGCTCCAGAAGGTTCTATCAAAGTTAAGATCGACAATTCTGATTGGAAATTTGTAAAGGACTATCAGATGTACGCTATAGGAATGTCATTTGTACATCCTGTTTACACTCAGGTCTGGATCGGGGCAGAGGGTGATGTCATTGTAGGTGATTTCGACAATAGCATCTTCACATTCTCTAAGAAGAACAAGCTTGGCAGAACTTGCTTACTTCCTAATACTATAATCAATCTTTTCAATACACTTCCTGAAGGCGCTGAGATCACGCAGATGGACAGAAGTTATCGTGTAGATGTTAAGACAGATGCATTTGAATATGCTTCGGAATTTACTCCTAAGTACGAAGAGGACGAGGGTGTAGGCAGCTACAGCTCTGAAATGATTCTGCCAATGGCTACTAAAGATGAAGCTAATAGCATTGAATTTCAAGTGGCTCCTATCAATAAGTTCATGAGCCAGGCTAGCTTGCTTTCAAGCAGCTCTGAGGATAAGATAACATTCTCTTATGAGAATGGTGAAGTTACTGTCAAAGATGAGAATGTAGATTGCAAACTCGATGTAAAAGGAACCTGTAAGGATTTCACAATTCCTTTCAAAGCAGATCTTTTCAAGTCTATGCTTAATAATGTAGATTCCGAGACTCTTCATGTGTCTCCTCAAGAGCAAGAGATCGAAGGTCAGCTTGTCACAACATCAATTGTAGCATGGACAGATAACATGTCAATAGTACTTGGTGGAGTAGAGGAATAATGGCATTCAGACCTGCAAATCTAACTGCACATGCAATGAAATTTAATAGCGCTGCTAGCGGCGATTTCATCTACATGTATAATCAACTCATTGATGACGAAATCGCTGCTAAAAACAGTCAACCTAAGCATCAAACATTTGCACCAAGTTCGATGCGATGCGATAGGATAAGCTGGTTCAGATTAAGGGGTGTTCAACCTGATACAATAAAAGATCCTGACAGAACTCTTTACTTCACTGCACAAATAGGGACAGCTTGTCATGAAGTTATACAAAAAAGACTATCAAGTTGCCCTGAAGTTAAATGGCTCGATGTTGACGAATATCTCAAGTCAACAGGTTGTACTTATACATATACAGTTGATAAAAATGGATATGAGCAACAAATTGAAATTTCAAGTCCATTTCCTATCCGGTTTGCATGTGACGGCTTGATTGAATTCAAGGGAGAGACATATCTTTTAGAGATCAAAACATCTGAATTTGCAAGTTTTCAAGACCTTATTGAGCCTAAGTCAAAGCACATGGATCAAATTAAATGCTATGCAACATTGCTCAACGTTTCAAAAGTACTTGTGCTTTATCAAGAAAGACAATACGGTGATTTGAAATGTTTTGAAATCATTGTATCAGATGTAGAAAAAGATAAGATCAAATCAAAAATGCAGCATGTTATGGACTGTGTAGGGGCTAACATTGCTCCCGATAAGTTACCTAAAGGAGACCCTGATTGTAATCCAAACATGTGCCCATATTATAACAAATGCAAAGAATGGTAGATCTGGATCAGCACAATGCTCTTAGTGACCCCTCCAATATCATCATTTTTCAATAATAAGTAAGGAGAGATATAATGGATAACCTGGCTGCAAAATATCGTCCAAAGGTATTCTCAGATTTCACTGAACAGTCTGTTACAATAGATATTGTACAAAAGATGTGTGAGTCCGAAGAGATAACCGACCGCAACTTCTTGTTTATTGGGCCTGCGGGGTGCGGGAAGACTTCGATTTGCCGTGCTATTGGCAATCTTCTTAATGAAGGTAAGGGTGAGCCAATAGAAATGGATGCTGCGTCGCACAGCGGTGTAAATGATGTGCGTGAAATAATATTACAGGCGCAACAATATCCTGTAGGAACTAAGTATAAGATTTTTATATTAGACGAGGTCCACTCTTTTTCAACTCAGGCGTGGCAGGCTCTTCTTAAGACAATTGAATCTCAGCCTGCGAGATCTATAATAATGATGGCTACTACAAACCCTGAAAAGATACCTGCAACAATAATATCTCGTGTTCAAACTTTTCAACTATCTAAAATAAGTTTGAATGGGATTGCTAACAGGCTTAAATATATCATAAATGAGGAGAATAAAGAAGGTCACAACATCACTTACACTGATGATGCTATATTATTCATAAGTAAGATGGCTAATGGAGGAATGAGGGACAGTATCACACTTCTCTCAAAAGCATTGTCATTTAGTGAAAATATAACAATTGAGTCACTCGAGAAATCGTTAGGGCTACCTAAGTATGACGATTATTTTGATTTACTCAATGCAATCGCAAAGAAGGATAACAGTACTATTGTAAGGATCATAAATGATGTTTACAATTCAGGTGTTAACTTTGTTAGGTGGTTTGAAGGATTTTTCTCATTTGTTACAAATATCGTCAAGTTCATATATCTTCAGGATATCAATCAGACAATGATACCTTCAACGTATCAAGATAAAATAAGCCACTATGGTACAGCTCATTCTGCATTATGTCTTAAGCTGTCAAACAAACTTGCTAAGATGAATCAGGAGCTCAAGACAACTCAATACCTTCAGGAGCTCGCCATTTCTTATCTCTGCACACCGCCTGCAGTCAAGAAGCAGTAAGAAGAATAAGTACTCAAGGTGTCGATTTTCGGCACCTTTTTCTGTATACAAAAATCGTTATTGTATCTATAGGAGATTACTATGATAGATCTAAACAAAGTTCTTAAAGAACATGAAAATGATATAGCAGAAGTCAATAAGTGGGCTGAAGATCAGTACCAATCACAGTTTGCAATACACTTTAAGAGAGTCAATGAATTGCACGAAAGATTGAAGTCAAAGGACAATCCTATTACTGATGAAGAGCTTGAATGGATTCTCACTTCTTTACCGTTAGAATTGATTGATGTCTCTGAAAAGCTCAGCAGTGTTAAGACTTCTCAGGAAGTGATTAAAGTAAGCATCAAAGCGAAAGAAACTAAGTTAGCTGATTCATATGTTGATGACGAAGGAATGAGCGCATCTAGAGCTAAAGAGCTAGCAGCTAATGAAACTGTAGAAGATAAGCTGCTTCTTTCAATGTATGATATCATTTATGAGAGAGTATCTCGTCAAGTAACATTTGCAAAAGAACTTATCATGTCATGTAAGAAGATATGGGATGCAAGGAGAAATTCTGAACAGTCTATGCCAAGCATACATGACAGTGACCTACCTGAATATAGCGAACCAACTAAAACATATGTTAAATAAGGAGGATGATGACGATGGCGTCTTATAAAGATATATTGAATAAGAAAGCTAAAGAATGGGGAGCTCCGGATATGATGACAAGGGCAAAGATATCTCTTCCGAAAATACCTTTTTCATCACCACTCCTTAATTGGGCAACGTATGGAGGAGTACCTCGTCAGAGAATATCAGAGTTTTTTGGTGTTCCCAACGGCGGTAAATCTACGACGGCCATTGATCTGGCAAATAACGCCCGTTTGCTTTTCCAACAGGAGTACGAAAGCCAGGTGCAGAACTACAGAGATCTAATCGCTCAAAAGAAGAGAGAATATGAAGGCTCTCTTCAAGACTTGTTAGAGCTTGGACCTAAGAAGGTATTATATGTAGATCTTGAGCATACATTTGATTGGAAATGGGCATCTAAGATGGGAATGGTAGAGGGAGACATAGATGTCATGGAACCGCCGGATATTGCAGCTGAGCAGATACTGCAGACAGTGCAAGAACTTATCTGCACAGGTGAGCTCGGCTTAGTTGTATTTGATTCAGTGCCTACATTAACTACCGCAGCTGAATTAGATAAGAAATATGGCGAGCGGACAGTTGCTTCTCTTGCAGGCCTTATGACTATATTTATGAGAAAGATTGTTCCCTTACTTAGCAGATATGACTGTACAATCATTCTTATAAATCAAGAACGTGTAAATATGGACAATCCGTATGCAGCACAAACACCTGGAGGAGAAGCTATCAAGTTTTATTCTACATTGCGTATGCAGTTTAGATTAGGCGCCCCTGTAGATATCCTAGGAAATGAACTTCCTAAGAGTGTAGAAGACCCTGCAGGATATCTTATCAATGTTAAGTTAGTTAAGCAGAAAGGTGCAGCATTTGACAGGAAGAATGCCTCTTATTTCTTGATGACACAATCAGGCATTCGACCCGATTTTGACTATGCAAAACTTGCAATTAACAAATACGGCATCATTCATAAACAGGGTGGTTGGTTCACATTCTGCGATCCATTCACTAGACAGCCATTAGAAGAAGATGGAAAACTCGTTAAAGTAAATGGACAGATCAGAGTATACGAATATCTTAATTCACACCCTGAATATTATCAGCAACTTGCAGACGCTATCATGCAAGATATCAATGAGAGTAGCGGTGTAGAAGACGAGCCTGCAGCTGCTACTGAACCTAATATGTTTGAAGAATACAAACCGGAGGTCAATGAATAATGAGTGAAGAAAAGTTACCTACAAAATACTATTCGGAGAAGCAAGAAAAGAAGTTATCCGAGGAGCTTGGTTGGGCTAAGATCGGAGGGAGCGGGGCAGCTCCTTGTGCTCCAGGAGACATAAAAGCTAGCGAATGGCTAGGAGAATGCAAGACACATACCAAACCTCATTCAATCTACTTTGATGCAAATGTATGGAAGAAGATAAGCGACGAAGCATTTGGTCATAACAAGAAGCCAGTTTTGTTTGTAGATGATGGTTCTCAGAATGCAGAACATACTTGGGCATTGTGTTATGCAAGGAACATCAATATGTCTTCTATGATTATTGCTGATCTGCCTTTTACAGTCAAGAAAAACATAACATTTGATCATGTGAAGGTCCTTGGAATCATTACAGATTTTGCTAAATCCTATGTAGGTGAATTCTATCAGGGCGTTGCGTTCTTGCACAGATGGAATGGTGAAGAGGTATTGATAATGCCTTTTAAGACATTTAAGGAGTATTACAAGAAATGATTTCTATTCAGGAACTTGGTACTACTATCCTAAGCGATAAACCTAATCCTTTCTATGTTTTAGGAGGGTCAGAACATGGCGTCAAAGATAAGTATATCAATAAATTAACTGAATTATATGGCGAGAAGCTCGAGTACCCTACTGTTATGTCTGTTATTGATATGATGAATACTCGGCATCTTATACCTTTGAAGCCAGCTCTCTATGTAGTCAGATATGATGAATCATTTGTAAACTCAATCAACGCTACTATTGCTAGTAAGATCAAAAAGACAAAGATAATAGGGACTCTTGTTTGTGTTTATAACGACGATAAACAGATTATTAAGATTGATAAGTTTCTTCCTGAGTGTGTGGGCCAGATTGATGCTGTCAATCCTAAATTCATTCATAAGTATCTTAAGTCAGATTTTCCTAGGCTTGATGATAAACTCATCACACTTGCAGTTAAGTGTGGTGCAGATTATGGTCATGCTAGAACAATATGTAAATCGCTGTCATTTGCAGATGAGCGCAGCTTGTCAAGAATGTCAGAAAGCGCATTGATTCATCTTTTTGGGTGTAATTCAGCTGCAGAAGAAAAAGATATCAGACTAGGCGTAGCTGCTCGGAATTTCAATTATCTTGTAAGAGTACTTTCAACTTATGAGGGAGATAAAAACACACTCTTCTATACAATACTTCAAACCATGATTGACATGGAGAAGATACTCACTTCTAAGTATTCTGATTTAGACATAGCGGAATACAAGAAATTCTGGAAAGTAGAAGATGTGTATTACATGTTTATGAATACATACAATGAGCTTACTAATTCTAGATCATCTGATGTATCAGGTGACATAGATAGTAGGTTGACATACCTCTTTGCATTGCTTACTTTCAAGTCTATTCCTTCTCCGGAGGTCATGAATGATTTTTAATTGTCAAAAAGAGCCAATTGAAGAATTGCAGAAACTAGCTGATGCTAAGCGTCAAAGTATTATCATTGAAGGCGCAAGCGGTTCTGGGAAAACTTATCTTAGTCATCAATATGCTAACATGTTGCAAATAGATGATTATTCATCTGTACTCCCTAAAGTTGCAGACATAAGAGATGCACTTGATAGCATGACTGAGTTAGCTACTCCTGTAGTACTGTGTGTCGAAAATCTAGATACCGGTGTAGCAGCAGCTTCTTATACTCTTCTTAAAACACTAGAAGAGCCTCAGCCTAATCTCTATCTTGTAATTACAGTACGTAATATCAAGATGGTTCCTGATACAATAATAAGCAGAAGTGCAGTGATAAGCACATCTGTTCCTCGACTTGAAGATATTGACGAATTTGGAAAGTTTACTAATCTTCCTCGATATGAAGTCATAAAAGATAGACTAGCTTGGAGATGTGCACGCTCCTTCTCAGATGCTAGCCAAGTATTAGCTATGACAAATGATCAGATCAACTACTATGAATCGTTATCACAAGTGTGCCAATTCAAAGACAATGTTTCTAATATAATCTGGACACTAGGCCACTATCAAGACAATCAACCTTGTAATGTAGAGCTTGCAATACGTGCAGTAATGGAACTTATGCATAACAATTTCATAACAAAATGCGGGATTGATTGCATCAGAGAATTGTCAGCAAATAGAATTGCACAACATGCAGTTCTTGCTAAGTTTGTCTTCAATGCAAAGTACTGTGAGTAAAGGAGAATATGATGAGAAGAGAAATATTCGGCTATGAAGATGTCAACGAAGGTGAATACAGAGTAGCAGCAGCTCTTGAAGTAGACTGGTCAAAAGGGAAGTCATGGAGCCAGCATCAAAAGGAAAAATCAAAGGTTCCTGAAGGGCCAAGTAAGGCTGTTATAAGAAGTTCAGAAAATAATAATCTATAATGGAGGACAATCATAGTGAACAATCAACGACATTATGTTTTTAGCGGATCGCTCACAAGTGCAATGTGTGATTATTTGCTTGCAATAGAAGAGTTTGAACCCATGGATGTTCTAGTTTCTCAATTAGATCGTTCGGGTGTTAAGAAAATGCTGGAAAACATTGAAATAGGAGTAGCTAAGTCAATGTTTATTGATTCTGGAGCATATTCAGAACACTCTCAGGGTATAAAAATAGATGTAGAGGAATACATTGATTATGTTAATGGGCTAGATGACAAGATCATTGCAATAGCACAAGTCGATCATATTCCCGGAGTTTTTAAGCAGCCGAAAAAGCCAGAAGATTATGTGGAATCGGCAGAAATGTCATGGGAAAACTATCTGTACATGCGTCCTAAGATGAAGAGTCCTGAAAAGTTGATTGCAGTTTTTCATCAGGGAGAATCGTTTGATCACCTTAAGCGAATGGTAGATTGGAGAGGGCCTGATGGCGAAAAGCTTGATTACTGTGGAATAAGCCCATCAAATGATAGGCCAGTTTCAGAAAAGGATGTTTACTTAGCAAACGTCTATGATTTTCTTAAGAAAACTAGCCAGCCTGATATAAATACTCATTTATTTGGTTATACTTCACTTCCCGGTCTACCTAAGTTTCCTTGGTACACAGCAGATAGCGTCTCTCATCGTTTGCGAGCTGCCTATAATAAGGTATTTACAAGGAAGTGGGGTACAATAAGCCTGTCACGCACTAGAGATGCAAGGACTCGAACAGACATGCCCTTCTATGAAACATGCGATGCTGCTACTCTACAAGAATTTAAAGAGTTCTTAGCACATTATCATTTTACACTAGATCAGGTTATTGAGGAAAGTGCTGCGAGAACTGCAATTGATATTGTAGAAGTTCAGCAATACATGAAAGAAAATCCCTACAAACCTGCTAATAGAACAGTTACTAGAAAGTTGTTTCAGTTATGAATATACTAATAGCAGGAATATTTTTCATGTTAATTGTTTTGCAAGAAATTCGCATACGAGATCTTCAAGCTAAAATTGATAGTCTTAAGGAAAGTCAAAAAGGTTTATTAGATCTCACAGAGAAAGAATTCAAGGCGATTAAGGAAGTAGTCAAGTTTGTTGAAGATGATCATCAGAGTGTGCACAAATTCATTGATGACATTCTGTCTTCACTGAAAGATTCCACAAAGTAACACAATTTAATTAACATATCATTCAAAGAGGTTCTTAACATCTAGGTGTTAAGGACCTTTAATAGTGTTAGTAAAAAGTTTAGAACTTACTAAATGGAGGTTCAAAATGGCATTAGTAGACAAGGACCACATGACAATATTAAGACCTGCTTCAGAAGCGAAAAGTACAGCAGAAACCGCTGAAGATGATATTCAGCTTAAAGCTCTCGCTCATGCTATAAATAGTGCATCGAATTGTGGAGAATATCGCACAATATTTCAAGAGAATATCAGCGAGAAGAACAAAGAAGAGCTTAAGAGCAAAGGATATACTTTAAGAACAGCTGGTATTGCAGATAGTGAGAGAGGAACAATTATCAGCTGGAAGTAATCGTTGCACTTCGACTGGTGGTGATAAGTTATGATGACTGAAGAGACTATACTCACATTAACTGCATGCACATATAAAGACTTAGCTAAACATTCTAAGGTCATAAGTATAAATGAATTCGAGTACTATCTCTGGGTTTATCTTAATCCGGAACAAGTTAGAGAAGCTTTCTTTTTGCAGGGACAGGAAGTTAATCCTAAGGGCAAGCCTATCATAACATTTTGTGATACATTTGTAAGGCCGTCTACTTCTTGGATACGCATAAAGACCGATGACCTTAATAAATCTGTAGGTCTTCACATATATAAGTTTTCTTTTGTCAATCCGAAAACTGATGATACATTTTCACTTTACATGAATTATATCATTCAGCGTGAAGATGTGGACAAGCCATACGTCTACATGCAAAGAGATGACAAAAAGGAAGATGAAAGGTGAATATATCGAAATGAAATCGATTTATGCTTCTAAATTATTCATATCAAGTAAAAGAAAGGACAGAATAACTGCTGCTCTTGCCAATGCATCAAATGCCAAACTTGTTCAGCAACTTGCAAGCAGTTTAGATGAAGAGTATCAGCGTCCTGATTTACTTGTAGAGCCTGACCAAGGGAGTTCTAATGAAGGGGAAGTAGATAACGGAAGTGGACCTCTCGATAATGATTTACCCGAAAGCTTCTCTCCTTCAGGCGGAGGCGGTGCCGGATTGTCTTCATTTGACCCAGATAGCGATTTAGTTGATTTTCCTGAAGAGGGCGAATTCAGCGAAGAAGACGAAGTTCCTAGCGAAGGCGGAGAAGGTGAAATAGAAGATGTTTCAGACGAATCCGTACAAGATGTACAAGAGGAACCTGTTGAGGAGTCAACTCGAGTAAATGCATCAACTGACATAGCATCAAAGATTGCAGATAATCTAACTGCACTGAAAGATGGATTAAATTCAGTTGATAGCACAGCCGGTACAAACAGAATTGTCATTAAAGATAACGAAGTTTGGATATATTATAACGACGATGTAAATCTCAATAGCATCATGACAGATGTTATAGAATATGTTGCTAAGGTATGCGAAGAACTTGAATTCAATCGTCTTGCTAGATCGGATAATGCAATTGTCTTTGAAATATGTTGTAAAGTAGGCTAAGGAAGTGAGTGAATGGCTAGTAAGAAAGTTAATATAGACCTAACACAAACATCTGACTTCGCTTGTTTACTTGAATTGATGATTCCACTTAAAGATGAGCCTAGCTACGCATGTTTACCTGAATTGTTTTCTATACTCGGGCACGAGAAGTTACTTCTCCTCGCGAAATATGCAGGAGGCTCTGAAATAAGAATTCCTACAGTAGAAGAGCTCAATGATGCAATACAGGCTCTTCAATGGTTTTATGATATACATGTAAAGAAGACAAAGAAGCTTACACATTCACCTTTTAAATATCGCCCGATCATACTTAAATTAGAGGAAATATATAAAGATGTTATCTAGTATAACAGAAGCTATTAAAAACCTCGAAAATGAACCAGATTTCAATGATTTCTACCAGGATTATATAAGATCTGTTCAGGATTCAATTATAGCAAATGAAATTGCTGTTAATGAATACAAGATGTTACACGTCGGGTCATTTAATCCACTGCTATCGCAGCTAAATGATCTGACAGAGGAGTTGAAACTATTATGATAAACTCATCGCTTTTCAGAATTGCATATGAGAAGTTCTACACAGAAATGAGGAACTACCTTTGGAACATTCCTACATTAGAATTGCTTGCAGCAGTTGAAGTAGAAACTTATCAGTCATTTGTAGATGCAAAGGAATTAGAGCGAAAGCTATCTAAGTTGTATACGGCTATCAGAAAGATTGCAGACGATGATGAGTATCTTAAGAAAGCCTATGACGATTTCTACAATCTAGTTGAAGATAACTTAGAGAGCGAACCTTATTTTGCATTGTATAAAGTAGAGGAGGTTTAACTGATGAAGATACGGAAGTTAGTTGCAGCAACTGATGCTAATTGCTGTGATCACGAACAGGAAGGATGCACAGTTTCTGCTCAGCAAGATTATGACGGAGCCATTAGTTGCATCGAAAGTGCGATAAATCTATTGGCCCATACAGTACATTGCGATGAAAGTGACATTGTTGCAAAAGAGTCAATTGCAAATCTTGCTGTAGTGCTTTTAGATCTTAAATCTGCACATTCTGCAGAGGTCGTAGAAACACCTGACAGCATTCCAGTAGAGAATGTTATCGAAGATCAAGTTTGATACTTAAGAAAGGAGATAACAAAAGATGTCTAAACTCTATTGGATGGATCAAGTAATTGCAACAACTAGCGGAGAACTTATTGACTACACAGTAGGTGGTTCCGGACTAACAGCTACTAAAGTAGGCGCTGCAATCAGAGAGCTTGCAACGACAATGACCGGAACAAAGATGTCAAAATCACTCGCTGTAGGTGCAACAACTTTCTCTTTCACAAACACTCTTTTCAACGATAATATGTATGTTGATTTCTATTGTGACGGAGATATTGAGATAGAAGAACATACATATAATGATACAACAAAGACTATAACATTCAAGTGCAAAGCTCTTGAAGATGCTTGCAATTTCAGGATTGTTGTTAAGTTCTAATCACAAAGGAGGTCTTGCTAAGATGGCTTTAATACCTAAGAAAAAATCGTTTTATTTAAACCTACGAAGGTACCTTGGTTTTGATCAGAAAATACAGAGTTCATGGACTGAAAGGAGGTACCAGTAATGGCATATTTTAGAGTCAATAAAAAAGGTTCAGGCACTCCAACCAAGCTAACAACGTGGTCTTTCAATGGAAGCCAAGCGGTAACATACGCGTTTACTCAATCATATTCATCTGCTATTTTGTTTTGGACAGATGCAAGACAAAACGCTGCACCTACGATGCCGACCATTACTGCAACTAATTGCACAGCAACCAATATCTGGGGTGTAGCTGGTAGTGATATGCAAGTATGCACCTATAGTGCTGCATGGATAATAACACAAATCAGCAGTACATCAACTATTAAAATTCAAGAAAACAATGGATGGATAAACAAAGGAATTTTGATTGGTATAGAGTAGTCTTATTTATGCGTTCAACCGTATATTGGAGTAATCCTGTGACAGGAACTTATCAGTTCCCTGCGCAGACAATAACGTTATCTAGGCCTTGCAAAAAAATTTGTGTTATATGGGGTGCTAATAATACATCAATCAATGTTGATGCTGAAACAATAACAAATCAGTTAGCAGCTGCTGGTAATCTGATTTGGGGTGTTTTAGTAATTGAAAGGGGTCAAACAAAGACAGCTGATATGACCAGCGAGTCGCGCGGAACTAGAACTTATACGCTAAGTGCTGATGGTGCTTCTGTTGTAGTTGGGGCGTCAACTTATCAAGCAGGCTATCAGACACCTTGTCTTATATTCTCACTTGAGTAAGTTCGAATATTCAAAAATTCACGGAGAGATCGGCTATGTAAATTAGCTGAAATTCTCCGTGTTATTTATGCGTTCAACCCTCAGTGGCTGTGTTTGTTACAATGGCAGTGTTTCAAAAGCAACAACATTGAATATAGCAGACGGTGCATCTGGATATTTGATTGTAACTGCTCCTAAAAGCATTTCTGCTAGTATCTACGCGTCACAGTTAGGCACATTTACAGGCATCAAGTACGATGGAACAGGTGGCACAATTGGACAAGCTCCGTTTAGCGACCTGTCTGAATACGCTGTGGTATATGCTTCATTCGGTTATCAAAATGGAAAAGCTGTTTATATCACTTATCAAAATTGACACACAATGTTATCCAACCTTAGCCAATATTGCAAAGTCTTACGGCAACAGTTGCTAGAAATTGATTTTAGCTAATACAAATCCTTTATTGCCATACGTTGCAGTAATCCTGATAGTTGTAGAGTTTGTTTTTATTAAAAGCACTGTGCCAAATACTGCAAATCCAGAAACTACACCTGTATACTTATAATCTCCTGACATACTTAACACATCAGCATTACTAATAGATAGCGTGTCGGTGTAAGAATCATAGTTAGTATTGCTTGTTATGCATAATATATAATACGCACCATTATCTACAGAAACATCTCTGTACTGACCTTGACTAAGTATTGTGTTTGAACCCAAGGGATTATTAAATTCTAGGCTTGACGGTGAACATACAAAAAATACGAAGAAATTTTGGCAAAAATCTTAGCAGAAAATTGTCAGAATTTCTTCGTTTTTATTTAATGTTCACTGGGCGTACCTACTATACTTGCAGGCAATTTCAACAATTCCACTTATACATCCACAGGCGAATGGAAGAATGTCATCCTTGTTGCAGGTGAATGGAGTTATAGTGGAAAGCCATTCATAAGTTTATCTAGTGACATAAGCGGAACACAGGTTTATGAATGGTACATAAACAGTGTTGGTGGTAGTGGCTACACTATTTGGTATATACCAGAAATCCACAATGGCTCTACTATCTACACAGGCAACAACCAATATGCTTATATCTTTGCGTGGAGTTAGTATACTATTGTGTATATCACGCATAAATTACCGCCATTCGCAATTACATCACCCTCGGATAATGAATCAAGCATATAGTATGCGTTTTTCCATACATTGTATCCACCGGGCGAGAAATTTGATGATGTAAGCAGATTCTGTGCATTAGGATGTACTGCCGATATATATGGGCTTCCGTTTCCGCTTCCTGCGGATATGAAAACCAAACATTGTCCACAAGAAATTGGAGATGTAACATTTCCGTCTAGATAGCGTCCACCGCTAACTATGTTACTAAAGGTCATTGAACGCTCTAATAAGACTCAGGAAATAGTGAATGAATAAGTAGCATTAGATACTAGCTAATCCAAGTATAGTTCCCCCTCTAGTGCTATTGAAGGTAATTGTAGTGGAAGTTGCTTTTATTAGTTCAATGGCTATTGTGTTTCCCATACCGGTAGTATGTGCTCTCGATAAATAGGTAGCTCCTGTTATTGTGCCATAAGAATAGCCTGAATCATCAGGCAACTCAGCCGCCCAATAACCGATAATAAGATAGTAATTACCAACAATTGCATTAGAATACGACACCTGAGTAGCAGCTGTTCCTGGATTAACAAGAGTAGCTAGTGCTGTTGAACGTGTAGATAAGACGCATTATTTATACGCATAATATAAAGTACCACCTACACCGTATTCACCAGGTACTGTTATCGTCGCACCAGAAATAGTCATAGCATGTTTGCGAGGGCCTTGATTAGATGTGCGGACGCATACATTTACGTTTTGTTCGACACTCCAATATCCTGCCATGATTTGCGTTGAATCGTCATAGAAAGCTAGAAATTCTTGCGGTGCTTCTGGCAAAGTAAATGTAGCCGGATTGCTAGTAGAGCCTGCCATTGAACCCAACTTAATGCTTGAACCTTAATATCATACGAAAAATTGAAGCTCCTTTATATAATGAATCGTTATATGATTACATAATATAAAGGAGTTTATTTATGGCTAACAAAAAAGTCAAAATAGGATACATACGAGTAAGTTCAGAACAGCAGGTTCTAGATAGGCAACGACTCAACATAAAGCGAGCGTGCCCTGAGGCGATAATTATCGAAGAGAAATATACAGGAACTACTATGAAACGTCCTAACTGGACAAAGCTCATGGTTTCGTGTGAAAAAGGTAATGTGTCGGATATTTATTTTGACGAACCTAGCCGAATGGGAAGGACAGCTGCTGACTGTTTTGCAACATACAAACATCTCTATTTAGATCTAGGTATCAATTTATATTTCATCAAAGGCTCGCATATCAATACAGATGTTTACAAAGAATCCATGCAAAATCAAATGAGAAGCATTTCAGTGAACAGCAATGATGATGCTGCAAACAAGATGATAAATTCTATCTTAGATGCGATACAAGAATATATGCTAGCACTTGTTGAGAGACAGATTTATCTTGTATTCAAAGAAGCTGAAGACGAAGCTAAGCTTCTAGGTCTAAGAACTAAAAGTGGACTTGCAGCAGCTAAGCGACGAGGGGTAAAATTCAACCAGAATCTAGGTCTTCATTATCGCAACAGCGAAGAATGGAGGTGTAGATATCTTATCATAAAGTATCATAAAGATTTTGGAGGACAGTTTTTAACAGATAAAGTAGCAAAAATCATAAAGCATTCAAAGAACTGTACTCTTAAGTATTTAGAAACTATCAAAGTAGAACAGGGAATGATGCTTAGCGAAGATGCTAAACATGCAGAAAAACGGCCTTATAATTATGAAATCAAGACAGCAGAGGAGTACAAATTAGCGGAGGATGAACTATGGGTAGAAAGGTTTGGCCATCGAATGAGAAAAGTCAAACTAGTAAAAAATCAACTACAAAGAGAAAATACGGTTATGCAAGAGTAAGCACAGAAAAACAGTCAATAGAAAGGCAGCTAACTGACTTACATGCAATGTGTCCTGAAGCTATCATTTACTATGAAACATATACAGGAACACGATCAGATAGGCCAGAATGGCAGAAGTTGCTTAAACTTGCGAGATCTGGGAAAGTTTCTGAAATATGGTTCTGTGAAGTATCTAGGATGTCTAGGAACGCTGAAGAAGGATACGAGACATGGAAAGAACTCTATGATCTAGGAGTAGAACTTCATTTCATTCAATCCCCACAAATCGATACAACTACATATAAAGAAGCTCTTAGCAATACAGTAAAAATAGATGCTGACTTTGGTGACAACGAAACAAATAGTTTTGTTTCAAACATACTTGCATCTGTTAACAACTACATGATTGACCTCATAAAGAAACAGATATACATAACATTCGAAGAAGCAGAGCAAGAAGCAAAAGATTTATCACAGAGAACTAAAGAAGGAATTGAAGTTGCAAGGATAAAAGGAAGCCAGATAGGACGACAAGAAGGTACAAGGATTGACACTTGGAAAAGAAGGAAAGCTATAAGAAAAATAAAGAAATATTACATAAAATATGGTGGCCCGGTTTCCGCCGCTGATTGTATCAAAATATGTGACATAACAAAAAGCACTTTCTATAGATATATTCAGCAAATAGACGAAGAAGCAAACGGCAAAACGATTGAATGGGACTACCAAGGAAAACATAAGCGTGATATGTCACGCCCTAGGAAATACAAGAAGAAATCTGATTAAATCTAGTTACTAGATTGCATCATTTCTTTGATGTAAGTATAATCATCTGTGAGTTCCTTCACAATTTCAATATCACTATCGAGCAACGGCTCGTTATCTGCTCCTTTTGTTTGCAGTTCTGTTCCTTTAACTAGATATATTGGACGATCTGAAAACAACATGTAGAAGTAATCAGCAATTGCATCTTTGTTTGTACTGTCCGATAACAAAGGAAAATAAGAACCGTTGCATTCAACTGCTTCCCATACACTCACACCGTCTCCGTTGTAGTAAGTAGTATCTCCTCTATGTATTTTAGAAACACGATCTTCGGGAATATCACCAAATCTTATATACAACTTATCTTTCTGAGTTGCAGACCTAACAACACGCTTCATGTGCACTATCCTCCTTGCATCTAGCAATAAAGAAGGTTAAAAAGTATAGACAGCCTGACCGCAATCATATACAGGCAACCATCCGTCTGCAACTAAATCATCTTTGTCTACTTTTTTACTATTGATAATGAATTCTTTATTTTTAGACCATATAAGCAATGGTGAGACAGAATGGAGATAATGTAATTTCATTTCATCTATATCTTCAAGTGACAATCGATCAAAGGGCAGTTCTAACATGATGTCATCTTTGTTGTATGTTTCAAATATGAATGAAAGTAATTTATTCAGCCCTCCGTTGATCTTGTAACCATACCGTTTTCCATAATCTGCAATCATTATGCGGTGGTGATGATAGATGCTTTTTTGTAGTAGAATAACTTGATAGAGCACATTGTCTTTAACCAGTCCAAATGCTATTTCTTTTCGATTGTACTTCTTTATTCTTCTATGTCCATATCTATCAAGAAATGTTCTGTATGCCTGTCTTGTTAATTTATATACAGTTAGAGATTCACTATCAACAGGCAGATGTGGTTGCGTTAATCTGTCTATTAAATCATCTACATTGTCCCAGTCGAAAACACAACATACGTTGAATCCTTTTTCGATTGCTTTTTTGCACTTGTTTATGTGATATTCTTGTGATAACCCTTCGTGCGTCCAATGATTACCTATAGCATTGTGGGTGTAACTAGGATTTATTTCAACTAACATATTATGTGAAGGAACATATAAATCATATCTGTATTTATTGATAATGTATTCAAATTCTGAAATAACACCCTTCTCTGAAAGTTGATTAGCTACAGCTTTGTTCAATTTGGAAATATTAGAATAATGACGTTGCACCTCAGGCGATAACACATAAAATGGGACGCCATAGTGTTTCATGGTTGTTTCCTTGATTCTTTCTATTATTTCTTTAGATTTAGATGCATTAGTAACTCCATAACGTTCCAGACAAGTATTTGCTATTTTCTTCTGGATTGCGGGAGCTTTAGAAAAGTGATCTACTCCGTACTGATTCATGGCTGCTTCTTGAGTTTTTCTTATCCCGTATTCGGAAGACAGCACACATTCCGATCCATATTTGTCTAATGTAGTTTGTTTCCATTTCTCTTGTATAGCTTCTGATTGTAAAGGATGCACTACACCGTATTTATTCATCATTATCTGTGCGTATTGTTGCTTGCCCGCTTCACTAGTAAGATAAGTAGTTGAACCATATCTTTCCAAATTAGTCAACTCAGTTCGCTTTTTTACTATTTCGCTTTGTGCTGGATTGTCAACTCCATATTTAGACTTTACTGTGTTTTTGCATTTTTCTTTTAATTCGTCAGACTGCAAAGTATATTCTGCACCATATCTTTCAATCATTGTAGCTTTAGCTTTGTTTCTTGCTTCAGGATTATTACCTGGAGCTAACATTCCATATTTCTGCAAGCTGGTTTGTTGAGTACGTTTGACCCTACATGCATAGGAACATGCAACAGGAGGTCGCTTTAAATTTTCATTATTTGTAACTAAATACTGTTTTCCGCATACAGGACAGTTCATATAATGAGGGCGTTTACAATATTGCTGACCGCCGGATACAGGTACAAAAGGTTCCTTGCAAAATGCGCATATGCGTACTTGGTCTTTTAACTTAGCCATTTATTACTCCTTCTTATGTGAGTAGCTTCCATTGTTAACTTAATATAATTATAAGATAAACACAGTAAATAATCAAGAAATCTTATATTATTAAAATACAATAAAACAAGGAGGAATTTATTCATGGCTTTTAAACCTTTAGCAATGGGTGAGAGTGCCCCGCATATCTGGTAACAGGTGTGTGCTACCTACGTTAACTGCTTTGAATCCCTAAAAGCTCTAGTTGCTACAACGTGATCTGAAAAGATGAGCGTGAATGCCGCGAAAGCAGAAACAAATACTAGAGATCGCATATGGTGAAACAAAAGCTCATATGATGCTCCGAACACTTCACATGAGTCCTAAATGCGCAGATAAATGGGTCTTTAGCATCGACTTCTCTAAAATCAGGAATGACACGAGAAACGTTCAACGATCAGCCTCTTGAGGAGGATGTAGAACCGCAAGCGATTGGCGGAAGAAAAATGTAGGCTCCTGTTTCGAAGTTGTAGAACAGGATGAAGAAATGATCTATCACTTGCCGAAAGGTGAGAAATACAGAATTGATGGATAGTTACAAAATATCAATTTCGCAATATTCCATCAATAGTAAGAAGAGCGTAGCGAACCCTTCAAAAATGCCAGTACTAACCACATGTTCGGACAGGATACCTATGTCCCTCTCACAGTGAACAACTTTGAAATCCGTATCTACGGACTCGACGGAACCTCACCAACAGAAAACTCAGATCTGCTCACACTTTCAACAAACGAAATCGGAGAGATCCAGCAGGAGCAGGACGCAATCACAGTTCATTATGGAAATGGACTCATTAAGTTTCCTTCAAAGGTTTCATTTACCGATGTCGATTGGACTCTCAACTGCTACTGCTCACCGAACGTTGCAGATGCGCTTCAGGCATGGTCAGAGCAAGTTTATAATCCGAATACGGAGCTTATGGGATTGCCTAGTCAGTATATGAGGAATGTTTACTTCATCAAATACGATGGACAAGGCAATGCTCGCCAGGTTCTTAAGAGTCCTGGAACTTGGATCCGTGCATTAAAGTATGGTGCAATGAATCAAGAAGGTGGTCAGGTGGTTCAGGTCTCCTGTACTCTGGTAATTTCCAAGATTGAGTATCTGGATCCAACTTCGATGTAAGTTCAATTCGAGATAACTCGAGAATCAATTCAAAATGATTCTAACGCATATAAATAACACGGAGAATTTCATTACGATTTTCTCCGTGTCTTTTTATTGTTCACAATCCATTAAGTTGCTCAAGACGGGCTCTGTTACTAATATTAGTAGTAAAGAATTCACGATAACCGATATCCCAGAAGATACAAAACTGCTTCTTACAAGTTGTAATTTAGCTTCTTGGAGTGCTATCTGGCATTGGGTCGTCAGCATAGATGAGGGTAAGCTCTACGAATACAGCGGTTCAGTAGGCTATTACGCATTATCAACAGCAGGAACTTGCACCATAGATAAAACCACGGGTACTGTTACCGTTTATCACAATAGAACAGGTGGAGGTCAACCTGTTTACTATTCTTGCTTTGGATGATATCTATTGTTTCATGCTTCCCATATTATCAAAACATATGAAGTGGTTGTAGTACTTGCAATTAGTTCTCCTGCATTTACTGTAACCTTAACAGGAGTAGTAGCAGAACCATCTCCTGCTTTTGCGTAATAGTAAGTTCCACCATCTATACTATAAACTCGCATATATGCTCCAGAAGCACTTGGATAATTGCCTTCCCACCTGTATCCTAATGCCGTACCACTACCGTAACTACCACAATAGCTTGTGTTTCCGTCAGTTACAAATCCAAAAGAAGCAGAAGCCTGCAAGCGACCTACAAACACGGATTTCATTGAACGTACAGATATGACTACTTATCAGTGACATAAAATGTCATGCTAGAGCTGCCAATTTGTGTTTGAACATTAGCAGTTAATTGTATGTCGCTATTTCCGGTATGAACAACACAATTAGTTGGCGCAGTTAAATACGATTTGCCACTAGAAACAAATAATGTATAACCACCAACAGTCTGTGACCCAGCTGTGCTCATGCTAAAACTATATGCTGTCCCTGACGTATTACTAACCGCAAGGAATGTATTAGTATATGCACAGCCCCAAGCTAGGATTGAACATTTAAAAATTACGGAGAAAACCTTGAGAAAAAATCTCTTGGAATTCTCCGTATAATTTGTTTGTTCAACGGGATTAGCAGACAGTTCTCATGCATATTATGCTAATGGATATGCGCAAGGGGCAATCACAAAAGGCACAACGTATTCCTTATCAATGGGTGGTTATAATTTCCTTTATATTGCGAACGTAACAAGTTTATCGAATGTTGCAATCACAGGATGTTACGGCGGTGGAAGATACGGAATGATAATCAACAAAAGCGGAGTTATGACGCCCATAAGCATACCTAGCAATGCCACTGTTAATGTGGACTTGACAGATATTATTATATTAGCAGTCTCTGCAAATAGCTCGGCTACGGGATATCCAATGGTATTTTTGTATTCTTAATGCTGTATTGTGATTTACCCTATTGCAAATATACCTTTTCCGGCACTTCCTGAATAAGAGTTGAGAGTGATAGTTGTATTGGCAGGTACATCGTATAACACCCATGTATCAAAGCCATATCTATTCGCATATACGTTCAATATCTTTGAGATTGATCCGCCGTCACTACGAGAGCAACCGCCCATGGCTCCGGCATCACCATATCCGCCGATTGTGCATACAAGGCAGTTATGTTTCTCTGTAGTTGTGTAAGATACATTGCTCCACTGTGACACTAACACCGTGATTTCCGCAGAACCTTCAGATAATACGAATAGGTGTAATATACTAGTACATACTATTAAATTCATCTGTAGTATCGTCAATCAACCGTCAAAAGGTAGGGTTAAATAATACGAAAATTTCGACTGATTCAACCTACTATAATAATATAAATTCTATAGTTGCAAAAACAGGGGTAATATAAATGAAAAGACATGTAGAATCGGCTGATCTAGTAAGATATAATGCAAATATCAGAGGAAAGAATGTAGGCGACTGTGTGAAACGAAGTCTTTCGCTAGCTTTCAATATGGATTACGGGCAGCTTGAAAAGGAGTTACAGAAAGCTGCTCACAAGATGTATCGGACGCCTCCAGAAAATGCTTACAGGCATTCAATTGTCTACAACGAAGTTATTTATGCACATGGAGGTTCTAAACCTAAAGATGTAGACGAAACGATTAAGTTAGGAGACTTCATTGATAATGAGCTTCCAGATAAAGGAACATTTCTTATTACCACAGGCAGGACTAAAGATCATTCCGATCATATAGTTTGTGTAATAGACAAGAAATTATATGACTCTTGGGATTCTAGAGATCAGTATGTGTTTAAGTATTACACAGTAAGTAGTGATTCTTCGGGTAGGGCAGCGGGAGTTGATAAGAAAGATTTACTTGTTTATGCACTTAAGGATAATCACTTGAATTCCCGAATTAAGGCCAAAGCAGAAGGAATGCTCGCAAAGAAAGGATATGATGGACAAGTCATAATAAGAGATACATTTAAAAGGGACTATAAGATAACTACTTATGTTGAAATTAAGTTTCCTGCATTCGGCGGACAAAGTAAAGAGCGTGAATACGAATTTGAAGTAGCAACTGTGTTTACTCCTTTCAGCACCGAAGAGGACGTAGCAAAACTCATAGATAAGGCTGTTAATGTGAGGACGTATGACAGAGTTTATGCTATACTTCAGAATGAAAAAGAATACAGAGAAAGTATGGAGATGTTAGGTGACGAAAGTAACAAAGTAGATCAAAGTCATTTCTGGCTGACTTCAAACGAGAGCAGAATATTCAGAAAACTTCCTGCATGGGTTCAAGCCAGAGCAACTTATTTCAATGTTCAGTCACCTGGTCAATATTATGACTCATACCAATTATACATCAAGGCACTTCCTAGTGATCCATATAGGAGCCCTTCTGATCCAGTAATGTTTGAAGCTTATGATATGTCAGGGCTTCGTAGACAGCTAGACGAATACAAAGAAACTTATAAGTATACTCCTGATTCAGAATATTGATAAATATTCAAGACTGACAGTTTGATCTGCTGTCAGTCTTTTTACATAGATGAAAATCGTTATTGATGATGCAGAATCGTTATGTGTTTGAAAGCACAGATTGATGCTGCAAGTCAATGCGGCACATATCTGTTAATTTAAAGGAGAATAAATCATATGACAGATATGCGCAGATGTAAAGAATGTGGAAAGCTATTCAAACCTAAGGGTAGAGAACAATATTGTAGCAATGAACATTACAGACCATGTCCGATATGTGGGACACCTGTATTAGTTAAATACTTGAGTGACCCGCCTAGACGGTGTGCTAACTGCAAGACATCAAAAGTAGTACCTAAGATCAAACCATTATTCGACATTCAGGACAATCAGTCCACTGACATCATTGAGCCCACTAGTAAGAAGTCGATAACTAGCACATCATTAAATGAAACGTCAGAAAATCAGCATACAGAAAATCAGCATACAGTATCGGATCTTCCGCACAATAAAGATCTAAGAACCTTCATAGGTAAGGACTACAGAAACGGAAAAGGATTTCTGCCAGGTCATATCTATGAAGTAGACATTTCAAAAGATGAATACAGCTATTGGGTGAAAGCTGTATTTGATTGGACAGCAAATAAAGAAGTTCAGATTACAGAATTGTTCTCCTCTATAATCAGCATTGACGGACATTTTAAGAAGTTAGCAAATGCTGATTAATAGCTTTCGAGTTTCACAAGAGTTTTGAATGGAGGAGAGTATGATACGAATAAATAGTAAGCAACTCGCAAGTATTTCTATGACACTTGCAATGACATCACTATCTTGTTTAGTAGCAGCAAAAAATCCAATTATTAACACAGCAGTTCTTAGCGAACCCGTTTCAGAAGCTCCAGACGCTGATCCAGTTTCTTCAGATGAAGTGATGCTTAGCAGTATAAGTTATCCCGATTATTCATATCTGAAAGAAGATGAAGAAGAGGTAATAGAAGAAGCTCGAGAAACTTTTTTAATGTATGTAGACGGTAACTCAGTTTACTACAGATCACAGCCTGTTATTGATGAAACAACAGAGATCGGAACACTAGACTCAGGACAAGAAGTGGAAGTTATTAAAGCAGGCAGTCAATGGTGCAAATGTGTCATAAATGACGAAATTGTATACATATATGCAGAGCTGCTAAGCGAAGAATGCTCTGCTAAAGAAGTTATTCAAGTTAATTCTGAAGAGGATGACTACAAGGCAACAACTTTGATATATGACAGTGAAGTACCTCTGTCAGCCAGCTTGGGGCGTGTATCCGGACCTTCGGGAGAAGAAACATATTACAATCTTAACATGAAGAAGTGTGTTGAAAGACTTCACGATCTTGGATATGAAGGAGAGTATTGGATACGTGAAGACGGAGTTAAAATGTTTGGTGATTATGTTATGGTTGCTGCAAATTTTGATATTCGTCCTCTCGGCACTATTGTTGAAACTTCTTTAGGGACCGGAATTGTGTCTGATTGTGGGGAATTCGTAGAAGAAAATCCTACTCAAATAGACGTAGCAGTAACATGGTGAGGATATGTAATCAAATGAGAGAAATGGAAGAAGCTTTAATACAGCTCGCAACAACTAGATATCTTCAGATAATAGAGGCCAATCTTACTAAGCGTGAATTTCATGTAATATGGAACAATGATTTAATCGGCAATGACCTATTAGGTCTCTGGTCAGAAACAGCATCATTCTATTCACACAAAGAGATGCGAGCTCTTAGAAAGTTAAGAAATGCAGAATTTCTGGATAAGAAACTCAGTGAAACTGGATCGGTTGTGCATAAATTCCGAGTAAAGGTGAATTCGAGAGTAAGGTGGATGCAAGTAGAAATTGTCAAATCTACTTGGTATTCTGAAAACAATGTCGATGTCTACATGTTTGTTAAGGATATAGAAGACAACTATGGAAAAGAATACAAAGCTCGAAAGCAAGCTGAAAAACTTGCAAAAACTGATAGTCTTACAGGTTTTGCAAACAGACTTGCTTTTGAGCGATTTTGTAAAGCATCTTCTTCTTACAAATCTGTAGGAATAATATATGCGGATCTCAACAGTCTCAAAGCAGTAAATGATACCAAAGGACATACTGCAGGTGATGAGTACATCAAGAGCTTTTGCAGAGAAATAGATTTAATATTCGGAAATTACAATCGTTATAGAATAGGAGGAGATGAATTTGTGGTCATCTGCACTAATATAAATATGATTGAATTTGCAGATAAGGTGAAACAATTTACTTTTAAGATGAGCGATGACGGATCACACATGCCTTTCTGTTCTTTCGGCTATAAATGGGCTGACAACAATACTATAAGTATACAGGAGTTAGTCAAAGGTGCAGAAAAAGAAATGTATAAACATAAAGAAGAGGATTATTCTAAGTATCATGTGGAGAGGAGACGAAGTGTATGACACATGTCATCTTCTATAAGAATCAAAAAGCTGTTTGCCCTAAATGTGGAGGACTTGTTACAACTGCTAAGTCAGATGAGATTATACTTCACTGCATAGATTGTAATACTTATTACAGAGCAGTTGATTATGGGCAAGCAGAGTCAGAGCTAACTTGCGAGGAGGCACAATTCAAAACTTCTTGAATTCTTTTTGCAAAATCTATTGACTTCTATAGTATTATATCATATAATATACTTGTACCAACATAATGATGCTGAAAAACCTTAGGAGGTCAAGTATATGTCACAGTTTTACATTCACGAAGCTAACATCGAGCGTCTTGAGAAATCCCTCAAAACCATTCAGAATAAATGCACAAAGTATCAGTTAGACTTCCACTACGAGAGAGTGGGAGAAGAGATAAGAGAATACGAAAACAACGACGGCGAGAAAGTTTTCGCTAAGTTCATTATCGTAGAAGTATCAGGTCAAGTTACTCACGGTGATTGGTCATTCGTTGCTACGGTAGACCATCACGAAAAAGGTAACATCATAAGAGCTTTCAATACAGAGCTTGAGATTCCTGAGAAGTATAAGACCTGTGGACCTGCTTGCGAGCATTGCAACAAGATTCGTTCTCGTAAGGATACTTACATCGTTTACAACAATACAACACATGAATTCAAGCAGCTCGGCAAGAATTGCATGACAGAGTACACAAATGGACTTGATGCTGAAGAAGCAGCTAGACTTGTTCAGATGTATGAAAAGCTTGAAGACGGTGGATATTACGGCGGATCATCCTTCACAAGATACATGGATGTTAAGAAGACTCTTCGCTATGCTTTTGAGTGCTTCAGACATTTTGGATATGAGAAAGCCTACAACGACGAATATCAGACATGGAACAAAACTTCAACTCGTGAGAGAGTTTCAGATTACATGACACTTTTCGAGTCTCCTAACCGTCTTCCTTCTACAGTAAGAGAAAGACTTCAGGCAGAAGTAGATGAAGTACATTTCAATCCTGAGTCAGAATACGCTATACAGTCTACAGAAGAAGCAATGAAGTGGATTGCTACTCAGGACGATCCAAACAACCAGTATCTTTTCAGTCTCTACATCATCTGCTCAGAGGATTATCAGGAGTATAGAAACTTCGGGATGCTCGTATCACTTCCAGTTGCTTATGATAGACATCTTAAGGACATCGCTTATCAGGAGAAGAAGAAAGCTGAAAGAGCAGCTGATCCTAGAATGAATTCTCAGTATATTGGCAACAAGGGTGACAGACTTACAATCACTTGCAAGACTTTCGAGTTTGTGAAGTCATTTGACAGTGAGTGGGGAATGTCACACCTTTACAAGTTCACAGATGAAAACGACAACGTTTTCTCATGGTTCTCTTCTAACTACATCGATCTCGATGAAGTAGAAGTAAAAACAATCAAGGGCACAGTTAAGAGTCATTCAGAGTTTCAGGGAATGAAGGAGACCCAGTTGACAAGATGCAAGGTCAACGCATAAGGAGGAAGCTAACATGATTGAATACGGATGCAAGAATTGCAAGCATTTAAAATGTTACAAAGGCGATTATTGGACACCTGATGAATACGAATGCACAAAAGATGGCCCACCTACTCAGGAGTTATGCGATCGCGTCTGGGGCAATGGTGAGACATGGACTAGGCCTGAAGATCAGCTTTGTCCCTATTATGAAGAGCTTAAGGAGGAGGATTTCTACTATGAAGGTTAAGAGAGAACACAAGGAAGATCATTCAGTTTATTTCAATGAATACCAAATGAAGAAAAAGAGTGCAGATAAATATGCTGTTGATTCAATGCATTTCTGGAACAATCTTTCTGTGGATGAAATAGAAAACTTTACTGCAGCTACAGGTGCTGCACTTTACATCGGACAGACATCTATAGCTGGACTTCCGCTTCTGATGTTTGTTTGCGATAAGGAGGTACCTGATGAGCATTTCACATTTGTATAGAATATATTTCAGAAATAGCAAAGGGCACAATGAGCATGCTGGTACAATGTAGGATTTCAACCTCATATATAAGTGTAGTATAAATTTTCCGTGAGGGCAAACAAGATGTATAGATATATAAGAAGTTCGAAAGATGCTGATTTTATTACGTTAGATCAAGTTATTGAGGCTCGTAAGTTCAAATTATCATCTGATAGAAGGCATGCATTGGCTGATATATTTTATGATAAGCCTCAAGGTACACAAGTACAAGTTAGCATCGATACAGTTTACACCAAAGTAGATGACACACCCGGTGGTGTATGGATATCTAATGATGGACAACATGAATTTTCAGAAGATATCCTCAAATCATTAGCACATTATCGAATACGGGAGGCGAAGTAATGAAACGATACATTAAGAGTGATCAGTATATTCCAGATATGACTGAAAGATTTCCCGAAGGCATGCGTAATCATGATGATATAGAATCTGATGGTTACGAGCCTGATTACGCAGAATGGGAAGCAGATCATTATTCCGATCTTGTTAAAGAGCTCAAGAGATATCAGGACATGACACAAGAAGAATTTGATGCACTTGCTGAAGATGATCGCCAACGCTACTATGATATAGAAGAAGAGCTTAGAGAACATGATGATTCTGACGGTTCTGCATGGGAGCATCGATGGGAAGTTCCTGAAGTAGATGATAGCATCATGATCACTCAGGGATATGTAGGAGACAATTCTACGGGCGAAACTGTAGGTTCCTATGGAGAATTTACTTATGGGGGCTATTGGGTTCACACTCCAAAGAGTGAGGCACATTTTGACACTGTTGATGAAATAGCTGATTATCTTGAGGAGAAAGGCCTTCACATAGAAAACAAACTTTGATAAGACATAAAAGAAGAATACAACAATCTATCTGTAATCAAAATTTGCAAATAAGGAGTAGTGTCATGAAGCGATACATAAGAAGTTCTTCTGAGCCTAAGATGAAACTTAGTGGAACTATATATAATAGTTCAAATGAAAGAGTAGGTTACTACGAATACAGCTTCACTAATTGTAGATGGAATTACGAATTAGACGGAGCCGAAAAGCTTTTCAGAACAAAAGAAGAAATGCTTGATGACATAGATAGATATGGATATCATATCGGCAAAACTTCAATGCTTGCAAATAAGAAGGTAAGATAAAGTGAAAAGACAGATCGTTGAAACACAGCATTACATCATATGGTATGAAAACAAACATACAGGAGAAGATGACTACAGGATAATTTCTGCAAGAAATCAGGAAGAGGCAGAATCAACAGCTAGAAAACTCTTCAAAAGCGATGATATACTTTCTGTAGAACCTTATGAGCCTTAGAAATCGTTATGTAATATCATAAGGATATAAATTAGTTTGATGGGGGCTATAGCTCAGTTGGGAGAGCGCCTGCCTTGCAAGCAGGAGGCCGAGGGTTCGAGTCCCTCTAGCTCCACTATGGGCCTGTAAAGGTTTCGACAGGGCATTAAAAGTAATTATCTCGTTGGTGTGATGACCTAATCATCAAAAGTAAAGATAAACGCTAACAACGATTATCAGATGGCTGCCTGATCGCAGCTACCAAAATCTGACTAGGTAGTGCTAGTAATCAGTGAGGTTCAAAAACAAGCACAGTTTTCTCTGTTTCGTAAAACAGAGTGGTGGATTAGGAAGAATTCAAATTCGTCTTCTAATGAGACATACCTCTAACAACGTAAAGGATAGTTACAAGTAAATGTTTTGGACAGGAGTTCGACTCTCCTCAGGTCCATTCTTTTCTAGAACGAAAAATTGTAACGTCATCATTATTTAAAGGTCTGTTTACATAATAACAGTAATTTTACCTTTAATAATGTACATAACAAAATAAAGCAAAGCACAATTGAATATAAGTAAGATGAGAGTTACATCAAACCTGGGTGTAATAATTAACACGTCTTACATTATCATATCATTTGATGCTATTGCAAAACACACATCTGATTCTTAAAAACTTTTTAGGAGGCCTTATTTTTATGATGTCAGAAAAAGTCGAACTTCTCGGCAGATATGCAAACATACCGAGTGAGCTCACAATCAAAGCACTTCCAACATCTTCTGAACTCGACTACGTAGGAGCAGAAAATTTCGAGCAGACAATGCTTGAGAAAATCTTACCGAAGTCAATCGAAGAAAAAATCAACTTAAATGAACTCTACGAAATAGATTTCCAGTGGTTATGCAGATGCTTAAGATTCATCAACTACGGTCCTTACCACACAGTAAACAGTATCTTCTGCGACAAGTGCGGTCCGGTTCGACAGGAAGTAAGAGTAGACCTCAGGACAGTAGCTGTAAAGCCATTACCTGCAGATTTCTCAAATGACATCGTACTTAAAAAAGAAGAGCTTCTCGACTACAAGAAAGATATACATCTCAAGCTTCTCACAATCAAAGATGCAATGAACCTCAAAGAAGATAGATTATTCTTCGATGAGTCAGGAAAAACAAAAACAGAACTTGCAAGAATTTGCTACATGATCAGATCAGTAGGGCAGAAAAACGAGCCGATAACACCTGTACAGGCGAAGATGATAGTTGAAAACGAACTCAGCCCTGCAGATTACATGATTGTTAAGGAACTTGTAGGTAAGCTCACAGATTACGGCTTGAGGGCGGGGGGCAGATGTACTTGCCCTAAATGTCATTCAACTACAGCTGCATTCATCGCACTTGTAGATGACAGATTTTTTCGTCCGACCGTGGGAGATCTCAGGGACGGAAGAGACGATCGACATCAATGGCCAGCGGAAAACTTACCAGGAAGTGAGACAACAACTGTATGAGAACATAGTAGATGAAGCAATGTTCGTAGCAAGAGCTTCGGAAGGTTCAGTTTCACTTGAATGGATAATGGATCAGCCGATTTTCATCAGGAAGAAATACGTAGAAGAGTTCCAACAAGAACTCAAAGAAAGAAAAGCTCGCATGGATGAGCGTAACAGAAAACATAAGAAATAGCACGCTTCATATATCATATATACATTTTATAAGAGGGTCGACACTTAATTGCGTTGGCCCTTTTATATTATAGAAACAATCTAATGAAATCTCCTACGAAGGAGGTCAAAGTCAGTAAGCATGGCAGATAACAATAATACAATTACAATGGACAGCAACGTCTATCAATCTATCATAGGAAGCATAAACAGTGCAAATCAATCACAGGAACAAATACTTGCTTCTATTGATAGATCTCTTAGAGACCTTGTAAGACATGACAGCCCATTTCCATCACAGTCTGCTTTCAAAGATCAAACATATGAATATAATCACAGAAGCAGACGTGATTCTAGAGGACGTGCATGGAATTCAAACGAATATGACGATGATGTCGATTTCGGAATTGATCCGCAGAGAGCTCGCAGAGTAGGACAATCACTTAACAAACAAATAGATGACTTCACAGAAGAGCTTGAAAAGCAGATATGGCAGAGCATTGCTGGTGACCCTGTTAAGAAGATACTTAGTGAGTCAGTTGCAAACTTCGCATCTGAAATTGGCATCAGTGTCGAGGACATGGGTAAGGAGCTTGGCAAGAAGCTTGGAGAAGAAGTAGGTGAAGCTATCAAGCGATCTGAATTCGGCCAGGAGCTCAGCGATGAATTCAGACGAGCTAAAGACAAGCTCACTAACGGAGTTACAGGCGGGCTAAAAGAGGTTTCTAAAGTATGGAAAGATGGGTCGTTTACAGATATTGCTAAAGCTTTTGGCGAAGGTTCAGGAATAGGCGAAGTACTCAAAACAGTTAAGACTGCTTTCGCTAGTGGAGGATTAACAGGCGGAGTTTCAGCTATTGCAAACATGGGACTCGCAGCAATACAAGCTAATCCAGCTATCGCAACACTTACAGCAACAACACTTGTAGCAGGTATTGCAATAGATAAATTATCAGAAGCAGTTACTCCTGCAGTTGAAGGTTTCAAGCAGTTCTTTGAAGCTATTGGAAATGCGATGAACCGCAATCAAGCATACGAGAAGGAACGTCTTAAGAACGAGAAGGAACGTCTTAAGAAAGATATAGAGAGCATGCTTGAAGCTCCATTCAAGATACTCGAAGATGCAGCTAATGAAGCCTACAGCGTTTGGGAAGCAATGCTACAAACAGTCAATCAGACACAGGGCTATGACAAAGCTGATTTCCAAGATTTATGGAAGAACTACGCGGAGAGATTAAAGAGCGAAGGGCTTGATTCTGTAGTATCTTCTGCAGACATAATGACAAACCTCGGAAATGTACTTAAAGCTGGTATGTCAGGAGCTATTGCAGAAGAATTTGCATACATAGCAACAGTTCTTAATAATGCAATACCTACAGAAGAATTCTTCAACTACGCATCTACATATGCTTCAATAGCAGCAAATGCAGTCAAAGACGGTAAATCACAATCAGAAGCAATACAAGAAGCAAATGAACAACTTGAACAGTTTGCAAGCAACTTGTTATATTCAAGCCGACAACTTGCAGGAGGTTTCACAACAGGCTTACAGAATGCAGAGACATTATTTGATGCAGCTAGCAAGATATCAGTAGCAGCACATACAAATAATACAGCAGAGATATCAGGTGTACTCACAGCTGTTTCAGCAATAGTAGGAGGAATAGCTCCTGATTTAACATCATCTATTGTACAGAAGATAACAGATGCAGCAACAGGTGGTAATTCATCTGAACTTGTAGCTCTTAGATCACTTGCAGGAACAGGAGCTTCTAACACAGCATTCTTACAAGCAATGGCTAAAGATCCTAAGGCAGTTTTCACTGAGATGTTTACAAATCTTGCACAGATGCAAAACATGTATGGTGATAACTACATGGAAGTAGCTGAAGGACTTGCATCTACATTCGGAATGTCAATGGATGAGATGTCAAGGATAGACTTCGGTTATCTTGCACAAGCTGTTTCTGCAATGGACATGAATAGTGCAAGCCTCCAGGAGAACTTAGCTCTATTAGGTTCAGGAGAGACAGTATACTCAGCCGATCAGCTTAGAATGCAGCAGATAAATAAGTACATGATAGATGAAGGATTATCATATGTACTTGATAATGAAGTAGCCAGAGCAATTCAGGAACATATGTGGGAAGAACAGCTTGCTAACGAGATAATGGAGAACACATATTCAACTGAAATGACTGGAGCTACACTTGAACTCTTCCAGGGCATACAGTTCACACTTGAAAATCTCTTCACAATGCTTAATCCTTTCGGCTGGATGAGAAAAGTAGAAGCACTAACAGCTACAGTAGCTGAATCAGCTGCAATGAACGCAGATATAAAAGCATTACTTGAAGCAGGCAAAGTAGGTAACGGTAATGCAGAAACGTTATACAACCTGACTACAAGAGGTACAAATCTACATCTCACAAAGAGTTATCTTGAACTGCTCGGAGGACATTCAGCATACAGTCTTATAAGTAGTACACATGAAACTCTCAGAGGATTACAAACAGGCAAGCTTGCAGGTGATGCACTCAAGAAGATTGTATCTACTTCTATACTAGGCTCAAGAAAAGCAGCTGCAAGCTCAGCATCATCACAATACAGCTGGTCTACAATAGGTAAGTCAATAACGCGAGACCTTTTCACAACAGGTAACAGGGCTCTTTACAACAGCGGATCCGCATATCCAGAACTTAATATGTCAGCACAGGAAGCAATAACAACAGCTTCAGCTAAGAAGATGCAAGATTACTTAGATACAATGCAATCATTCGTAGATGAGGGCAAGACATATGAGGAATGGAAAGAGTCTGCAGCTGATTACGGCATAGAAGATCTGGGAGCTGCACTTGAAGATTACGGATTATCAGAAGTACAAGCTAAAGGTAAGTTCCAAGAAATGGAAGCTGTCAAAGCTGCAATGTATGAGCATGAAAGAGATCTTAAAGAAGAGCAATTCTGGGACGACATGATCAAATGGTGCGAGGAAGACTTCCCAGCTTACCAGGAACAGATCTACATTTATAATGATGATATCATATTAAGAGAAGATCAGCTTATAACAAACACAGACCTCATGATAGGAGAGTTACAAGCAGCTAACAAGCAGCTTAAAGAATTCTACAAACAATGGGTCGACTATTTCGTCAATCATACAGCTTATCATAGAGACACACTTGGAGCTCATGAAATAGAGGCAATAAAAACAGCTGAACAAGGTGAAACAGGAGATGCAGTATTTGCTCTTGCACAAGCGTTAACAGATAACATGGTTAATTTACAAGATCCGCAAGTACAAACAAATGCACTTTTGTCAGAGATATTGCTTGTAACTGAAGCAATTCTCCAGATTGAGAACAATACAACAACCGTGAGCCTCCCAACAGCCATGAGCAGCTTGGGTCTCGGCATAACTTCTGTAGAGAACCAATATTAAGTAAATCAATGTCTATTAACATTGCAGTTGCATCATATCAAATGGTGCAACTGCTTTTTTTATTGTTCTGAAATCGTTATAGATTATAGAAAGGACAATCACTATGAGTTTTACAGAAAACAAAACATGGGCTGACACATTCTATGATCAACAAATTGCTATATTGAATAGCTGTGTACCTCTATTAGATTTCAATAAAGTAAAGCGGCGCGGAGTTTCATTTAATGTTGCCTCACCGCATGATGATCAGAATCTTGAAACTGATGTTATTGTATTCGGTACATTGAGGATTGCACTGAGAGTAAGAAGAGGGCAGAGTAATATCTACAATGACATTGCATTGAGAAGCCATTTGCCCTCCGGCAATCGGACAGAACTACATAAGATACAAGCAGGTTTGGGTGATTACTATCTCTACTGCTGGACATGTGATGGAGTTAACATTACAGAATGGGTTCTCATTGACTTAGATAGATTCAGGGAAAACATGGATACTTGCTTATCCATATTTGATCATTTCAATAATGATGGTTCAGCTTTTAATACATACAGCATCACCGAAATGATCAATTGCGGATGCTGTATTTCATACTTCCTAGATACGCTTACTTGAAATCGTTATGTAGTATGCAGAACAAATCCTTGCATACGCTGTACTCGAAGTTTTCGGCATTGCTGTATGGTATTGATAAGTTTTCATGTAATCGTTTTTCTTTTTCTTTTGTGTTTAGTATATTTGAGTACAGTTGTTTGTTCTGCACCTCCTTGCAGTGTAGTACAACGGCAGTACAGAGGACTTTGACTCCTTTGACGTGGGTTCAACTCCCGCCGCTGCAGTTATTTTCATAGTACTCTGAAGAAAGGAATCGACAGACATGGCTGAGATGGAAACAAAGACGCGTAAAGTTAAGAATCACCTTCTTACTTATGGTGAGATAACATCGTGGGAAGCTATACAACAATATAAAGCTACTAGGCTTGCATCTATTATATTCAATCTTCGTCAAGATGGATGGGATATCAGAACAATCATGATAGAAGACACAGATAAGTATGGTGACACTACACGTTATGCCAAGTATGTCTTCAAGAGTGCTCCTGTATCATGACACGAAAAGAGTTAGCTGAAAAAGCATTTCAAATAATGAAAAGAGAATCTGTCGGTTTGCGTTCAGAAAAAGCATTATGGAGAGCTATTGCTGGAACAGATGATAGCTCTCTTCTTTCATTTGTAGAAAAGAAACAGAAGGGGCCATCATTATATGAATAATAGATGCAAACATTGCAATCATTATAGACTTAGCTATGTTCCTGAACTACATGCTTGCATAGATCGCTGCGACATAGAAGATACTAAGCGAAGTCATGGGTGTGTGCTAGAATATGAGGCCAAACCTACTACATCTAAGGATAGTTCATCCGGATCAGAAGATTCATTATTAGAGAATTAGCTATACATAAAAAATATTTGTAATTTCGTTTATCATTCTAGGTCAAATCGACCGGTTTTTACGCCTGACATTAAATTCACTACGATTTTGTTGTGTTTCGCATATGCGCAGAACACAACAAAATGTCAAAACACATTAAATTCGTAATGATACTGAAAGATAGTACCACTACGAATTTTAAACGAAATTTGATAAATGATCAGTACAAAACGCGAAGAATGACTATTTCTTCACTGCAGTGACCTAAGAAAAGATTAACAATATTTCTTATGCAGTCACCTTCATAATTGGCTGACATAGTATCAATATATCTGAAATAAGAATAGAGTTTGCACCTGGAATCTCCATTAGCTGCATACATTGCGTACTGATCACATGTTAAGTAGTCATTGAATATATCGTCTGAATATCCATATTTCTTGTAATGCATGATATCATCCATAAGAAAATATCCTTCTTTGCAAATAGGTCCGTCAGGTAAATTTACTGCATCAAGTGTAGCAATGTTTGATTCATCTAAGTATTCGTCTTCAATGTCTAGTGCCTGTTTCAGCCTAGGTGAAATATCATCAAAAGTACACTTGACAAAAAGATCTTTGATAGGCGAAGAGAACACTTTAGCTCTTTGATACGCACTATGAAATGTTCCCTTAGAATCATAAGGTCCTAAAGGATAAAGCTGACCTGAATCTTCATTTCTAGTACAAATGTAATATGTGTATGTCTGTGACATAGTAGTTTCCTCCTATTTTTGTTATAGAGATAATAACGATTCGTCACCTTTAATATAAGTAGGTTTCTATAAAAACTTTTTATGAGAAAGCGTAGGTAATATCATGAATTTCATTACTTTCCCAGTGGGCTCCACTAATATTTTTCCACAATCCAATAGTGTACATGGTGGTCAGCTCTTAACTGAATGGAATCTCCGTTCACGTGAAATGGTTTCCACCGATGCAAACATACAATATCAAGTAGGTCCTTCATTCGTTCATAGTATGAGCGATTTTGAAGTATCTATTTATACTGATGAGTCAGGAAACCTCATCAATTCATACACGATTAAGATAGCTCCAGGTAGAGCGCTTGTAAATGGCCATTATGTTGAAACATTAGCTCCAATGGTCATTGATCTGCTTGCTGCAAATGCTACATTGAAAGAGCAATCTCGTGAAGCTCTTAAAGGACCGCTTGCAGTTGGTATTAGAGCTTTCTACGCAACAGAGGAAACAGTAGCCGGTTCATTACTTGTCGAAAATGAAGACGAAATGTACTTAGGAATACAGCTCGTTGTATTGCCAACAACAGAGTTCATTCTTCCTTCAGAGTCACCTGATGATCCGAACAAAGTAACAGCAGATATCAGGCTTGCAACATTCAATTTCGTCAATAATAATATAACAAGCATTAGGAACCTTTCAGATAAATTAAGATTCTTATCTGCGAATAGAATCAGTCAGTTTGAATCTATCATTTCTAACCAATACGTTTCAAAGAAAGGCCTTAATCCTAAGAAGCTGTATGCTTTTGCAGGAAAAGGAAAAGATCCCGAAACAGGAAATGATACGTGGGAAGATGTAACAGATTCAATGATCGTCTGGGATGATAATCCTGTGAGGACTCTTGTGAAGCCCGGTTACAATGAAGCAATATTCATTACTTCTGGGGACACAGGTTACTTCGTTCTTCCTCATAAGAAAGTTGAAGGAATGACCGACGAGGATGGTAATGAAGAGTACTACGCTCCTAAGATACTCGAAATTCCTACAGCAGATTATGCAAGCAATACTCCCGGATTTGTAAACAAGTCGTATACACAGCAGGTCAAGAGACTTTCAGATAAGATAGAAGAGTTCAGAAATACTCTCAACGGCAAGCAAGTATTTTATATGGAAACAAAGGGTGATGACGATGCACTTCCTTCTATCAATCCTGCATGGGATGTAGGTGATTATGTACTTGTAGGTAGAGACACATCGGGTGATGTTGCAAGTGACGGTGTTAGAGGACCTGCAACAATGTATGTAGTGCTTCCTGGAATCATTGAATCAATCAAGTACAAAGAGACAGTAAAAGATTCTGACGAAGTACCTTCAGACCTCATAGGTGTAGAACTTGGATTGCTTGAATGGGCAGAGTCTAAGAGGCAGTCAGAACCTGATACAACTGATCCAACGCTTTATCCTGAATTCTTCACTGAAGATGATGCACCTAGAGGAACTCCTGGACAAGATTATTACAGAGTAAGATATGTTTACAATAAAGACGAAGAAACCGGAGAGGTTCATTTTGCTAATTTCTACTATGTAGTAGATACAGCAGGGAAGCGTGAGTGGTCAGACTATGTTTGGATCACAGGAGAAATTCCACTTGCAGATGATACAACCATTGGCGGTTTCCTTAATGCTTCCGAAGATCTTACAGATTATGGATATGTTACAAGAGATTCAACAGGTCACTTAAGACTTATCGACTACGGATTACTTCGTTCAGGTACTCTTGCATATCAGCTTGCAGAAGATCTCACATTGCCTTCAGGTGTAGAAACATCTGAACTTCAGACATATATTGCAGAATACGTCAATCAGCGTGTTGCATTTCCTAATCAGCAACAGCTTGATTCAGGAAGCCCTAACGTAATCAATATCTATCTTTCACTTACCGAAGCAGAAGAAGAGGAAGAAGCAACTATCAATTTTGCCGATATTGATTCAAGATTCAACACAGCTGTTTGCTTACATATTTCAGGCACAGCTACAAAGACAACAACAATCAACATTTATGATTGTGCTAAGATAAGAATTGATCCTGTAATTGAAGGCTCACCTGTAATCAACATATATCGTTCAAATCTCTACTACGATGCACAGGTTATCAACTATATCAGGACTTGCGAACGTCCTACTGATTCAGAAACAACATTCACTGGAATGGAGGACATGAACTTCTGGTATCAGCGATATGAAGATGATGATCCAAATCTTGTTGTAGATCATATGACTGTATCCGAACTTGATGCTCCTATCATTCCTACAGAGACTGATTATTGGGCAGAGAACGGAACAGCTGTAAATGACAGTCACTATCTTGCAGCACTTAAGAGCATAACATTTACAGGTACAGGTGACATTGTAGGATGTGGATTGCTTGTTGCTAACAATTCAACAGATAATATTGACCCAGGAGATAAGGTGATTGTAGGTAACTTCACATTGCCGCAGGGTTCCGGTCTTATCTATCCTACTTCATCTCTTACAAGACCACTCAAAGTAACTGGAACATTTACAACAGCTTATCTTGCGGATGATATCTGGTACATGACAGATACATCGTTCTCATGTGTAACAAATACATATGACCAGTACGACCCTGAAACAACTACCGGAGGAACAATTGCATACCATTCAAAGACAACACTTGTTCCTAATAACTTAGACCAGACATCAATTCCTGTTTGGGAGACAGATTCTTATCATCTATTCTACGGAGGTTCAATAGGCGGCTGATGTTTACAAATGATCTTGTAAAAATAATGTACATAGATCTCGGATATCTTCCTAACTATCCTTATCATATGATAACCGATGCAGAGATGATAGAGGCCTTTATAGGAGAAGGTAACTATTTTGATACTTTCTACTATTGTCCTGATAGTTCGCTTCAAGAAGCGTATGATGAGCTTAGATCTTCAATTGAATATAAATTGACAAGCTATCTCAACAGTGATATTGACGTTATTCCTGATTGGATATATTCATACATGTTAGGTAACACAACAACTTATAGTTCAGATGCAGAGGACATAAGTTACTTGTATGACTTAACAGGAGAAGAACCTCTCATAAGTTACGACACGTTCGACAAGCAGCTTGCAGAAAAATGTCTTTCTATAAGTACAGAATGGCTTAAGAAGCAATCTGCAAAAACTTATGATAGAGTACCTACAATGTTCGGCGAGCCTCATGTCATTAAGAGTCTGAGGCTTGCTTCATCTGATATTCTAACTAATGGATAAAGAAAGGAGACCGGCATGCAGTTTCTGACAATAGATAAATCAACTACACTGTCAGACATATCACAAGTAGTCGGATCTAGAAACACAGATGCAGTACTTGTTGCAAATCAAGCAGATCGTTCTCCTAATGCAGGTGAACGGTTCGTCAATATGTGTAAAGGCATCGCAAAGGGATTGCCTGCAACAGCTAAAGAATGTAGCGATTGGATCAACGGCAAATCAGCTCAATTTGTTGACCTTACTCGACAAGGATGGACTAACTTGTCCAATATGTATGACAAGGGCACAATGGCACTTGCTCACGGAGTAGAAGAAGAAACACAACGTCAGCAAGAAGGTTATACACGTATTATTGAAACAAGGAAGCAGAGAGAAAATCTCATAAATTCAATGGATAGCGAGTTTATGCGTAGAGTTGCAGATATAGCTACTACTCCATATGAACTCCTTGAAAATTATTCACTCTGGCAAACCGACAAAACTATATCTTTTGGAGAAGCTTTGAGGGAGAATGTACTCAAAACTCCGCAAGATGTTAGCAAGAATCGTAAAGCTGCACTTCTTAATACACTTACGTCTGATAGTGAAGCATATGAAAAGGCTTGTCTCATGTCGGAAGACGAATGGAGAGTGTTTTCAGTTCTTAATACGTTTGACTCAACTCTTAGAATTCCTTCATCTATTACAGTTCCGTCATCTTCGGCAATGATTGGTAATGGGCAGACTGTTTCACCCTATGTCTATCAAAGGACAATGCAAGATCTGAAGAACTTAGGTTTAATCAATCCTTCAACTTTCAGCGATTATGCTGCAGGAGCAAATAATCCTCCAGTAGTTTCGCTAGGTGCAACAGTTGATAATTCAAATCTATTCAGTCACTTCATGATACCTTGGGGAGAAGTGCAGCTCTATTCATCTATTGATGATACAGTAATAGATTTTCCTTGCTATCCTGAAGAAATTGAATATGCAAGGGCTGCTAATTATGGAAGTATGGAAGAGACGCTGTATCAATATGAACCTTGGCTAGTATATGAAAGCTCAGGACCCCGTGAACAGAGTCTTACTTTTAAATTTCATCGAGATATGTGGACAGGAGATCATAGAGATGGAAAAGCCAACGAGCTTGTTAGATTCTGCGAAGCTTGTTGTTATCCTGAATTTGATGGAGCTTCTGTAAATGTTCCAACAGTGACACTTTACATACATGGCTCTACATTTATATCAGGTGTTATGACACAAGTACAACCTCATTGGAGCGGTCCTATTGGATTAGACGGTTGGTATCTAGCATGCGAACTTACACTGTCAATTACAGAAGTATCTAAGAAGCCGCTGTCATATTCACAAGTAAGGAAGATGGATATCATTGGAGGATTTACAGGATGAATACAAACTACAACACCTTAATTCCATACAAAGAAATTGAACGAGATGATATTCAGTATACATACTGTTGTGATTATCAGCACATCTCCCGATACAGAGGATTAAGACAAGTCATACATCAGGGATTGTCAAGTGATAGATACATTGCACTTGAAACAGCTAATCCCTTTGAAACAAATGCAGGCCTCAACGATGTATTCTACTACAACGTACCTGAAAGACTTGCAAACCGACTTGACCTTATTGCTCAAGACAAGTTAGGCTCAGCTAGCTATGCATGGGTCATAGCTTATTTCAATAATATTGCTGATGGATACACAGCTCCTGGAGGAACGACACTTAGGATACCTAAGAATATTTCAACTTTATTCAATAATGGTGAAATTCTGGCTCCAGTATCTGTAAACAGTATCAACTTAGGAAGTGAGTAATATATGAAGAAGATGCCATTTTGCGCATTCCATATTGCAGGACTTTCTATCAATGACTATGGTTTGGAAATACCTAGCCCATTTTGCCAGTTGGAGCTCAATAACTCAGAAGTTGACAGCTACACTAATTGGACATTGAAAGTTACTGTAGGTGGTGGACAATCAAGAAAAATGAATATTGCTGCATTTGAAGCCCTCATCTACAGTGCAGCTCAAACCGAAGGATACGCAAACGCAAGCGGAGTCCCTGTTTCATTTATGTTTGGTTGGCTAGATGATACAGGTAAAGTAGAAAGCTATCTTTCTTATCAAGGCTGGACTCTTACATACCAAGCTGCAGTTAATGGGCAGTTCATGTCATATGTCCTCACAGGATACGCTTCACAGGCTATGAAGGCATCTATGCCTGTATTGCATATTCCAGCACTTACAGGATACGTTCAGCCGTCAGCTGTATTGGAAGGACTTGCAAAGGGTATCAAAGCTGATAGTTATTATACACTTGATATAGACCATAGTGATGCACCTACACTTGTAAATCACAATGCACTCACGACAAGTTTTTTGTCATATGTTAGAGGGGATAAACCAACAAATACTTCTGAAGACGATTTCGATGCATTTCCAGGATTACTCAAGCTTTCTAAATCGTACAATTCGTCCAGAGATGCTGCAGGACTTAAGAATGGTTCAAGAAAGCTTAGCTCTATTTTGAATAACATAGCTCCTGAATCAGTTAAAAACTACTTGAAAACTAGCTTGACTGATAAGACACCTCAAGTATCATCTTTTTCATTCTGGATAGATGAGCCTACAATGACGAAACCAGGAGTAATTCACTACAAAGATACATCTTCCTTACAGCTTACACATGATAGTGGAGCTCTTAAGTACGGAACAGCTGACACAAACATTATAGCTATATCGGGAACATATGATGGTGTAGCTTACAATATGTCAGACATGAATTTCTCTACGTTAGGCTTCACACTTGACGAAACAGGCCAGACGATTGTAGATTCGACTTCAGTTACAAATAGCTGGAGCAATTCACTTCCTGAAGTATTTCAGACAGCTAACATAATAAATGATATAAATGCCCTTGCAACTCAGTTTTCAGGACAGTTTTCAGTTACTATTGCAGGGTCAACAGAAGAATATGCGCTTGCTCAGCCAGTTTCACTCATAGTGATGTCAGGAAATACTTTATCTCCAGTTTCTGGAATATACAACATCATGTCAGTAAGCCACATCATATCAACAACGTACTACACAGTTCTTACATTGCAGAGACTTGCTATCAGCTCAGCTAACCAAGTTGCGTCTGGTATGGGAATATTTATATCAGGAAGTTCAAATGGATTGTCTTCAGGATATACAAAGACATCAAATGTCAAGTCAACAGGCAAAGTTGATTTCGGAACATTATATCCTACATGGGAAGATATACATGTAAATAAATAAGAGGAGAGACAAAGTAAATGGCAAAAGTAATTGCAGATGCAGATAGAATTCTGCAGCAGCTCTGGGACATTAAACAAGCAGGCTACACATCAGTTTCAGTAGACGGAGTAATACAGATAGTTGAATCAGCTATCATAGAAGATAAAGAAGAAACAAAGTAATATAATTTCATAAGGAGAATAGAAGTCATGATTGATATACTTACCGGAACCGCTGGGAGTGTAATCGATAACAAAGACGATATATCAAAAATTCTTTCAGCTCGTGTATTGTGCGATAATGTATACAATCTATTTCATGGTCAGATAGTATACATAGGTGCTAGCAATGGACGAGCTGTTGTTAATGTTAAGTGTAATCCTTCTGAAGTATTAAGATATGGAAATCTTAAAGAGCTAACTTGCGCGAAATCTTATTATGCAGAAAAAGGAGCACAGCTTGGAGTAGCAGATGGATTTGTCATATTTGAATACTGCACTTTGTGGAAAGGTAACAGCGTCTATCCAGTAAGAATCAATAACTTCACTTACTACAAGCAGAATCCATCAGATATTCTCAACGGACTCTATGAAGTAAGACGAGACGGTGCACAAGAACAAGGATATGTAGTGAATGGTGCTAGGATAACTTCTTTTACTGATGAGCAGAAGGCAATATTTGGTGACAATATCTATGATAAGTTTGCAGAAACAAAAGCTTCGCAAGTTAAGTCAACAGCTAAGTCGCGAGCAGTAATAAAGAAACTCAATTCAAAGCGTCCTTTAAACTATATTCCATTCAATGAAACCGGAGGAGATTGATGTCTAACTCAGCACTTGCTAATTATGTAAATAGAATAACTCCAAATTTTTTCTATAGATCTAGCTATGTGAATTGCATAACTATTAAGTCATTAGGACTAGCTTGCGACATCTATGAAGTCGCTGAGATGATTGCATCAGGCTCTACTGCATATCATTACGCTATTGCAGGAAGTGGTACTATCGGATTATTTGTAGATGAAATGTACGGGGTGTCTGCTTATGGTGATTCTCACATAGATGATACTGCTGTGCAGATAGTTTGCACTGATTACTATGCACCAATTGATACTTGGAATGAAGGAGATATTGATTCAGCTCTTGCTAATTTAGTTGAGGACATATGCAGACGCAATTACATACTGAAACTAGAAGAAGGCATTAACATCTTTCAAGAAGGTAATCACCAAGTAGATATTGGCGAAATAAATCAAAGGCTTACAGCAGCTAGAGTATCTTCTGAAAGTGAAGCTCTTAAAGCACAGAGTTCGATTGCAGTGGGCGCTATCAAGCCCTTCATGGCCATAATAGAACCAGAAGCTGAAACTAATTTCGATTGTATTGCTTTACGCAACATGGGTTGTGTAGGTCTAATGATGTTTGCAGGACAGCTTTACGACAAAGATCATCATTATACTAAGCCTTATAAGAGTAAGACGCTTAAGGTACAGATGGAAAAAGTCATAAAAGCTAGATCTCATTGGGCACTTCGTACTGTAACTAGAGCTAGATCTCTACAGGAAGCTAAAGAAGAAATATACTGGTTCTTTTTCGTAGTTGCAAAGTATCCTCCAAAACTCGGTGTATGGCTAGAGACAGACTTAACTGTAGATGGAGAGCTGGCATCTGAAATTGTTGAACTCTATTACAGATATTTTGTCAGATGGGGTCTCATTGATAAATCAGGCTTATATTGTACAGCACAACAAGCTAGATTGATTCGATGGAGTAATTTTGCAGATAGAATGACCCTATGGCTCAATGAACCCTTAGGCGGAGTAGAATGTTTAGATGAACTACTTACTCCAAGTTTATTCAAATTTGAATACGAATGAGGTATAAGCTATGCCTACATATATAAACACAGCTGGAAGTAAATACGGTATATCACAGACACAATTCAATGCATCGGGTAAATGGGCAGGGTGTTATGTAGTCAGGGCAAACAACGCAGCGACTGCAGCTATTATTGCAAGAACTGTCAATGCAGCTATTGCTAATCCTAACATCAAGTATAGCCAAAGTAGTAGGGATAGTGTATACAAGAATGGTGTTAATTATGGTGGAACTACCTATGCAGATTGCTCGTCACTTGTAAGCTATGCAGTAAGACAGGGTACAGGTAACAGTACATTCAATACAGCTACGGGTAACGGCAAAAGTATGGTAGATAACCTGATGGCTACGGGCTACTTCGGCTATGAAACTTATGTAGAGGGACAAACAGATCTACATGTAGGTGATATTCTTATATACAGAAATGGTGGTCACACAGCAGTTGTAGTAGACGGAACGGCGAGAACAGGACTTCCTTCTGAACTTCTTAGCGCTGAAGGCGGATTTGGAAATGAAGAATATGCTATGGATTTCTCTTCATTTGAGGGCGAAGGTGAATTTGAACCTCGTTTCGAAGAACCTATCATTGAACCAGTAGAAGAAAACCTTCCTGAAGAACTCATAGAACTAATTGAATTAGGAGAAGTCAGTAAGGAAGAACTCGAAGAAGATTATGATATGTATTACATATATGAAGGAAGAGGAGGATACAGCCCCTTTGGAGATGTCCCTCTAACCAATACTTCATATGCTTACAACAGATTTGCAGAAATAATGGGATGTCAAGATTGCTGCCCTTTACCTAAAGGTAGTCCCGGTTCGTGGGTAGCTGCAGGAGGCGGAGGATGTGTTTGCGATATGGCTCCTGAATTAGGCGCAGCTATGTGTTTCAGCAATCAAGCTGGAGGAGAAGGATACGCTTGCATAATTGAAGCGTTCTTAAGTGACGAAGTAATATTGACATCACAAGTAGAAAACGGCTCATTCACACTTAAGGAAAGATACAAGAGATATGGAGCATGGGATTTTGATACATACATGTGTACAGGCTTCATTCATAATCCTGGTGCATACATGGGAGCAACGTCAGAAACGGCACTTGAAACATTTCTTAACATTGCAGAAGAAAACGTAGGACAAGGGCAAGGATGGGTAGTCGGAGAAACAGGAATCATTGGGCCCAATGGATGGTCTGCAGCTTTCATAGTAGCATGTTCTAAACGAGCTGGTTCTTCACTTAATATTGTTATACCGAATGTGGACTCTGTTTCGACAATAGGACGTGTAGGTGTCCTTAGGGGAATGGGCACTTGGCACAAAGGAGCAATATATGGTGGAGGATATGAACCATCTGCTGGTGATATTGTAGTTTTCAGATATTCTGGTACAAAGAAAACTGAAAACATTTACAAAGGCGATAAGGCCGGAATCGTCGTTGAATCAGACGGCGGATCTTTCAGAGCTATTGTAGGAGATGACGGAGGAACTGTTTCTAACAAACATTACAGCACCGGAACTCCATTCATTGCAGGATATTTTTCTCCGAATTGGGAAAGCATAGATGGTACAACTGCATCAAAGAAAGAGTATAGAAACATACAGGGTCTATATACAAATGGAGTTACAAAATATGATGCTTCCGCCAGGACTGTTGGATATGTGAGTTCCGACTACAAACCTTCTATATCTCCGTCGCACATAAAGCTCGCAGCCGTCAACTATACAGGAATGCTGGCAAATATGTATTCCGTATTTGGACAAGCAGGAATTTCAACAGCAACAAATGCAGAACTTGTCGTAGATTACTGGACTAACACAATAAGGTCCTACTATCAGATAAATCCAGGAGATTTTGCACAAGTTGATGGTTCGGTACTTAACATGACCGGACTCATGGCTTCAGGTATATTCAGCCCGACTGAAGGTGGCAGCTGGTATGGTAACTTTACTGAGTCAGCTAGTGTGAGTGTAACAGCTACTGTAGATCAGGTTTATGAATTTCTCAAAGGCAAAGGGCTGAGTAGTGCAGCAGCAGTAGGAGTACTTGCAAATCTGCAAGCTGAGTCAGGATTTAGGACAGGAGCCATTGGAGACAAAGGAACTTCTGCAGGTCTAGCTCAATGGCACGCCGGTCGTATGACGGCAATGAAAGAATATGTAGGAAGTAACTGGGCTACAAATGTCTCAGGACAATTAGATTTCTTGTGGCACGAACTGCAAACTTCTTACAAAGGAGTTTTAAACAAAATAAAAAGTGTACCCGATACAGCGGAAGGGGCAAGGCAGGCCACGTCTATTTGGATACATGATTATGAAGTTCCTGCAGGATATAACGACCCAAATTCGCAAGTGTATAAAACACGACAAGAATATTCAAATGGATTCTACGAGAAAATAGGAAGATGATAGTATACGGATTTGCAATAGAAAATTCATATTTGAATGACGGTACTCTTAAAATAAAAGTCAGAATACCGTCAATACATGGACCTTACAAACAAGTGTCAGGAAAAGCACCTTATGTAAGAGATGAAGACCTACCTTGGGTCACATCAGTACTTCTTCCTCATTTACCTACAACAGGTGAAGTAGTTATGTTAACATCTACTTCTGGATCAAGTAGTTCTGAATTTGTTTGTATAGGTCTAACAGGTGGAAGCTATTTCAATGGTACCCAATTATAACTGAATTAACAAGGAGTTAAAAATGAAGAAAGTATTCATAAGTCAGCCAATGAAGGATAGAAACTTATGCCAAATTCAAAACGAAAGAAATGCAGCGTTTGAGTTTGTAAAGAATAAATATCCCGGAGAGGAACTTGAGTTGATAAAGAGCTATCTTGATTCTTATGACGAAGGTAACAAGATGTCTGGAATAGCTCAGTGCATCGAGTTACTTGGTGAGGCTGATATTGCTTACTTCGTTTCTGGATGGAAAGATGCAAGAGGTTGCAGAATAGAACATTACTGTGCAGTAGAATACGGCATTGAAATTGCAGGTGATTGAGGTGTTTAATGAATACTAATTCTTGGTCATTTCCTAACATGTTTGATGTTGCTAGGAATAGAGTATCTGTAATGCAAGATACAAAATCAATTGCAAACAGAGTCAAGCTTCTGATGCTTACCGAGCCTACAGAGCTATATATGAATCCGACATACGGATTAGGGCTTAGGAAGTATCTTTTTCAATATAATACAGATAATATTGTGAGTATCATCAAAGATAAGTTAATTGAGCAACTTAGAATATGGGAACCTTGTGTAAACGCAGATGCAACGACAGTGGAAAGAGGCTTACATTACACAGGAAATTCAAAAGATAACGAAGCAGCTGATCTCAATAAGCTCAACCTCACAGTAACACTTCAAACAGTATATGGAGATCAACTATCTGTGAATATTACGGAAAATGATTTCAAAGGATATAGTATTTAGGAGGTAACATGGCAGATAATAGTACTAACAAAGGAATTGTCAAGTACAGTTCAAGAGACTATGATTCAATAATGGAGGACTTCTGGTCACTTGTTCCTACATTAACAGAGAACTGGACACCAGAATCAGATGCAGATCCGGGAGTAGTCCTTGCCAAATTCATGGCATCTATCGCTGACATGCTCGGTGTTAACCTTGACATTCAGGCAAATGAGGTTTTTGCTCCCTCGGTAACTCAAAGAAAGAATGCAGAGAAGATATTTGGCCTCATAGGATATGATCTCGGGTGGTATGTAGCGGCCAGCACGGAAATCACCCTCACAAATAATACAGAAGATACAATCAAAATCGACTTAGGCTTCAACGGTTCTAACTTCTGTACTCTTAACGCTTATACAGATATAACAAATGAAGATAGAGTTATCACATATAACATACTTCCAATGACTTCTAGTTATGGCGACACAGAGAGTAGAAGTACTCGTCAGGTCATTGCAGATAACATTGACGTATTTGCAATGAATGATCCGGTTACATTAGCTCCCGGCGAGTCGTGTACTAGAGTAGCAGTTGAAGGCGAGCTTAGATCATTCAACGTATCTGTTGCAGATGTCAAGGCTAGCAACTATAAGATAACACTTCCATCGCAGCACATCGATACAACTCGTGTATGGCTCAAAGCTAAATCATCACTTGCAACTGAGGACTTCCTCGAAACTCAGTGGAGGCAAGTTCCAAGTACTGCAGATTTTATTGACCCTGAGCCTCTATTCGCAGTTACTTATGATAACTATTCAAATGCACAGGTAACTGTTTCTAACTATCTTAATCAGCTTGAGAATTATGAGAGTAACTACTTGATAGTTTACTGGATAGATTGCTCAGGAGTTATCGGCTGTGTAGGTGAAGATGTATTATCTAATCTAGTATTCGCAAAAGATCAAGCGACCGAGTTTGAATCAGCTGATATTACTATATCAAATCTTTCGAATACAGTTGAGCTTCCACATACTTATACAGTAACAGGTGCAAGTCCTGAGACCGCACATGAAGCTTATCTGAATTCAAGGAATTACATCAATACATATGATAGCTTAATTACTCTTCCAGATTACAACAGAGCGCTCAATAGATCGGCAGGAGTTGATAGCGGAGTCGTTATAGATTGCCAGAAAGCTCTTGAATATAATCTCAGCATATACAATGACGATACATTGACAACAAGTCAGAAGTCAAAGATGTATATTACTAACTACGATTTCCCTCAAGGGTCAGATGATTTTGATTGGGGAGCTGTATTGAATTTAGGCTTTAATCCGTCCGATCCTCAGAAGTATGTCTTCTCAACTAACTTCAAACGAGGTACAGCAATGTGCTTCGCAATACATAATGACTTCAAAGACAGCTCATTTGGAAATGGTAATATAAGTAAGGCCAAGATATTAAACGCAACTAAGTTCACACGCTATAAGCCACCGGCACAGTTTATCACATATCTTAAGAAAGACTTGAGCCCTATTCAGGGACTTGGTGTAGACATTGAAGTAGGATTTTCAAGAATATTCAATTTCTACATAGTAGGTCAGATATATACAGCCAAGCCAGTTGCACAAGATGTTGCAGACACACTTGTGTCTGAAGTAAAACAGGCACTTGCTCTCTTCTATTCACCTGCAAATAGAAGTTATGGACAGCTTCCAACTATCACAGAGATAGTAGATGTTGTTAACAAAGTAGACAGCAGAATTTCTTACTTTGATGCAGGTTCTATTAACAATAATGTCATTACATGGACAGATTGCGACATAGAGTGTTTCAACATCATATCATTTGCACGATATCTTGATCCGGGAGATACTTCAAATAACATCAGAGTAGCTCCAATGTGCATAGTTAAGTAAGGAGGAGTGAACTAGATGAAGATATCAACCATTCCTGTACCTGAAGTATACAAGCGTAGTTCAGATTTCAGATTCTTCCTTAAGTGGATTGAGTTATGTTTTGAACAGCTGCAATTTGATACTGAGAACTTAGTAGATTTGCTGGACCCCGAAAGGTGTCCGGCTTCTCTATTATGGATGCTCGGAGATACAAAAGGATACAAGTACGATGACCGAGTTTCAGTAGCTTTCAATCGTCTTGTTATCCTTTACTTCATGTCTCTTATACGGAACAGAGGCTCTAAAACAGGTGTTACACTTGCAGCTGAACTTAACTTAGCTCAATTCAACTTGAATGATTATGCAAAAGAGAATTCTGCTTACGAAGATAGAATTGCAGATACATCAATTCCTGTGAACTCTGTGTATGTAACTTCCCATACTAAAGAGGGATATATAGACATTGTATATTTTGCAGAAAACATTCCAACAGATGTCTGCCTTGAGTATGTAAGACCTATTGGAATGTATTGCTTCACACATTCCGGTGTAAGAGTAGACTCTAGAACTAAGATATCAGTTGATGCGCGTCTTACAAATGCCAATGACTTGAATGTTCCAGTAGGTCCTACAAGAGTAGGACACTACAGAAGGGCTGACTATGCTAGTATGCAGAGAATGGTAACTAATGATGGACAGCCTTACATGGAAACAAGGCGAGATGTTTACTATCGAAATTCTGATGCTGAAAAGAAGCCTTCACATGTTATCAATCCCGGCTACAGAACACTCTATTCACTTCAGATTGCAAATAATGAGCATATCGTCAAGGCCTTGATACCTTCTACTGGAGAAGTACCTGATCCAATTTTCAGCTTAGGTTACGGACCTCAAGATGTCAATGTAGTATATCCTGACAACTATCTCAAGCATTCAGATTATCCAGAATTCAACCTCAGATACGACAAGGAGCTTGATGAGTCCTTTGGATATGATGTCTACCAGTTTGATCCGGAGAGGACTTCAACTATCCTTGACAGTAAACCTCAAGTCAATCCTGTTATGGGACAGATGGGAGAAGCTATTTCAATGGCTCCTAATAATTCTAAATATACAGTAGTAAACAAAGAGACAAGTGACATAGAAGTTAAAGATGTAACAGAGTAATCAAGGAAGGATTTTTATGGGAGAGATAACTAAGACTGATGATCAGATCTGTGAAGAAGCTTTACAGGCAGTGATATCTGCTTCTGCTAAGCAGCAAGTAGACGAAAGTATGGAGATGGTGCAGGAAGTTAATCCGAGAAAGAAACCTGGACGCAAACCTAAGATCAAATTAGTTGCTACTCCTGTAGCTATTCCCGAAGCTGTCCGTAGTCAGCTGATAGAAGATCTAAGTAGCATTGATACGAAATTAAGCGAGACAGAACATAAACTCAAATGCCTTAACACCGTTTATGATACTCTCCTTAATCGCAGAGAAGCTATCTGTTCATTTCTCGATTCATCAATTGATACTCAACAATGAACCTTCTATATCTTCTAGATAAGGAGATCACCTTCGATGGCTGAATATAAGATAGATGATTTCAAAACTGCACAAGGTGTTGCTAAGCCTGTTACTCCAGAAGAGCAAGCTAAAGATGAATTAGGATACACACATCCTAATCTCCATAGACGAGTAGATCCACAGCAGCCCACAGATCCAAGAGAAGTTAAACCTAAAGAATATACACTCGGTGTATATGATGGTATCAATTCTTACAGGACAACGCAGACATTCTATCATGATGAAGAGTCAACTACATGTGAAATTCCTTGATTGGAGAGTCAATGAGTAAAAGCGTGATTGAAATTGCAAAAAGTCTTGGAATGAGACATAATGTTTCAATTCGAGTTATAGATCAGGCTACAGGTAAAGTTGTTTCCGAGCATACAGGACATAATGCAGCTACAAACACACTTCTTACAGGTGTGGGACATTTCTTGATGGGTGAAGGCATCATGACCAATGGCGAACTTCTTCGTCAATGGGTTCCTCAGTACATATCATTGGGAACAATGGGTCTTTCAAGCCAGGAAGAAGATGAAGAGGGACTACCTGCAGGAATAGGAGAAATTTCGGGGACAGAAGAAGAGAGATTTGTAGACTATCTTTTGAAAGTTCCTGGTTATGGATCAGATGGATACGACAGGGCACTCATGAATGGCCGTGAATATACAGGACTTGGCCCTAAGTTTGAAGACAGAACATCTGAGCTATCAGTTAACTGCGAACTCATATCCGATTCGTTCCCGAGATCTAAGATAACATTTAGAGATGTTATTCCCGAGTATCAGTCAGAGTATCCTAAAACAATTGACGTAGTATTTTCAGCAATGATATCAACAGGAGCTCTTGCTCAGTTCAGAGAGTCAGGAAAGGATTACATATTCATATCTGAGGTAGGTTTATGGTCTACTCCTACATGGCACGGTAATTCAGGAGAGAATGGATTGCTTGCAGGCTACAGGATAGCTCCTCCTGATGAAGATAACTGGGACATGTCTGTAGAAGCAAATAGACAGATACTTAAGCAGAATATAATCAAGATAGGTACTAACCAGATTGCACAAGTCATCTGGAAGATCCAGCTAGGAGGGCTTGAGCAGCTTGGAGGTATAGATAAGCTCTATCCACAAGAAGGTTACATGAAGTGGAAAGTTATTTTATAAGAAAGGGATTGTAACATGAAAAGACAGATAAAAGCTTCGTTCAACAGGTATGGTGACAAGTTTACAATCAGACTGATCAAAGAAAAGATTGACGAGCTTGCCGACCTCGTTCAGGATTGTGATAACGATACTTATCAGGCCATCCATGGAGATGATATAGCCAATTACTTAATTGAGGCGAAATTATTTGTAGATGATGCTTATGATGCAGCTAATAAGGAGGATATCTAAATGAAACGTCAGATCAGATCCGCTACCGGACCTTATGGTAACAATGTGAACGTCAATATGGAGCAAATGCAAATTCTTAGAAATGCGTTGAAGACAGCTTATAATACTCTTGAGGAGATGGACGATGATACATTCAATGCATGCGATGGTGAAGGAATCATCGATGATATTGATACAGCTCTCAGAGAAGTAGATTCTGCTATCAAGTTTGTAAAAGGTCTCAACTAAGGAGAATTGATATGAGCAAGCTAGTATTAACTCCTTCAGCTTTATTCGCATTTCTAAGTGAAATAGAAGAGCTCGAAGGTGTAGAAATTGTACTTGATGATTCTAAAGAAGATCAGCTTATAGTTAACATCGGTGACAGCAGCTATGTTTTAGATGCAAGTCAGTCAGCTGAAGTTGAAGTTGACGAAGATGTTATTGAAGAGATTGAAGAAGCTAATCAAGAAGGATATGATGAGCTTGGCAACGAAGTTGAAGATGTCATTCAAGAAGAAGTTGAAGGCGGCATCATAAAAGAGCTTATCAAGACTCTTGCACTTGGCGGACTTGTCAAGATGACAAAGCATGCTCTTGAAAAAGCATAAGGAGGACTGATTATGAAAGATAAGAAGGTGACGCCTGTAAAGGCAGAAACTAAGAAGCCGTTCTCCGTCATAGGACAGTTTGTAGGTAAATGTTGTGACGCAAATGTTGTTAATAACAACGATATGCACTTAGGAGAACAGCTCTTCAAGAATTTGTTTGCATCAGAAGAATATAAGAGGGCAATGAAGAACCGCCATTACATAGGTTTTCTTGGGCACCCCGCTGATATAGATTGCATGGATTTCGAGCATGGTGGTTGTATTGTAATGACAGATTGCAAGCTCGAAGACAATGGTGAAGTAACGGGAACATTTGATCTCGTTGATACTCCTGCAGGACAAATAGTTAAAGCGTTTACTGACGCAGGAGTTAAATTCGGCATTTCAATCAGAGGTGCCGGAGACATTACAGGAGAAGAAGTTGACCCTGATACATTTGTATTCAGAGGTTTCGATCTTGTAACATTCCCTGCGTACAATGATTGCATTCCTGAATTCAGAGAAATTGCAGCATCGACAGATTCAAAGAAGCAGAAAGCATACAAGAAGGTATGTGCTGCTATCAATTCTCAACTCAAGAATATCAGCAGCTCAGAGGCACTCGAAGTTATTCGGGAACAGTTTGTGCCTGATTCAGAAGAGTACGGAATTGTTTCAGACAGAATTGCAGAGCTTGCAGCTCCGACAGAAGATGCAGATAATACTGTACAGGAAGTAGCAATGCAAGTTCTTGAGCAGAAAGTTGATGCACTTACTAATTTATATGTAGATGCTCAGCAGAAGATTTCTGATCTTGAGCAGGATATAGTGGAAGTTAGCAATTCTAAAGAGGAAGAGCTCGTTGCTGCTAAAACAGAATTGAAGCATTACAAGAGAATTACAGCAAATCAGCTCAGAGATGCAAAAGAATCCCTCCAGGAAGAAATAACAGCTAACGATAAGTTGAATTCGCAATTACGTGATATAAGGGGTAAGCTCGTTGCTGCACGCCAAGAGATTAAGAGCGCACAACAAACTAACCTTAAATATCAGCGTAAGATAGAAGCGCACAGTAATGTTTTAACTGAAAAAGATTCTGCAATTGAGGAAGTTAAGTCTCAGTTGCACGAAACCGTCGTCGCTAAGACAGAACTTTCACGAAAAGTTGCAAGTCTTTCAGATGAAAACGAGCAGCTTAGAAGCAGAGTTGAAGCTTCAGAGAAAGCGTTACTGGAATACCAAAAAGCGTATGCTAACATTTATGCAAATGCTTTAGGTAGGCACATTTCTAATTTAACAGTAAACTCAGCAACGTCAGTAAAAGATCTGCAAGAAATGATCTCAAGTACTAACACAGGCAACATTGCCGCTGCTCCGTCATTTGAAGAGGAAGAATTCATTGAAGGTGATGACTTCATTGAAGATGAACTCAATGATGATGAAGTAGAAGGGTACAACGCCGGGTTAGTTTCAATGTAAAGTTGCTTGAGTGTCATTTGCAGTAAGCGCTGACAAATAAAATACAGGAGAGGTATTCATTATGATTACTAGGACAACAAAGAAACCTGTAAATGCTCGTCCCGCTTCTACAATCAATGCAGGAACAAGCATCACAGCAGGTGCACAGAGACGTCAGGCCGCTAGACCTGTAGTATCATCAACAATGCAGAAGCTCACACCTGAGCAGAAGAGATTTGCAATGCAGCTTAGAGCTAACGCTACAAAGCTTAGCAAGATCACAGCTGCTACAAATACTTCCAACATCGCAGCTCGTCCTGATTTCCTCGAGCTCCTTCCTCTGTTCGTTCAGAAGCTTCTTATCACAGACGTATTTGGTTCAGTTGCAATGAATTCACGTCAGCAGCTGATTCCTTACTTCAAGTTCATCGCTGAGAATACAAAGGGCGAGACTAAGAAGGGTACAATCCTTTCTTCTCCTTTTGTTAACCGTCAGGGCATGGACCCTAACTTCACAGGCCGTGTAGTAAAGAATGAGGCAGTTGATGCTTCTACTCTTGCTTATGTTCCTGTACTTCCTGGATCAGTTACACTTTCAGTAACAGACGCTTCTGGCGCAGTTACAAAGATCGTTGATGACGGCGCAGGCAACCTTGTTGATGCAACAGGTGCAGCAGCTGGAACAATCAACTATGCAACAGGTGCTGTTGCAGGTGTTACCGGCGATGTAGCAGCTACTTACCAGTACGACAACGAGACAGTAGGTCCCGATGCTAATGGCGAGTATGGTGCTAAGATGGCTAAGGGCTACTTACAGCTCGATGAGATCAACATGGTAGCTGAAGCACACGAGATGGCTTGCTACTGGTCAATCTTCTCAGCTTTCGCAGCTCAGCAGGAGTACGGTGCAAACATCGGTGATATGGCTAAGGAAGCAGCTATCGCAGAGCTTACAGCTGAGATCAACACTCAGGGCTTCAACCTCCTTGAGAGCGCAGCTACTTACAAGCCTCAGTTCAACTGGGATGCATCACCTGTACTTTCAGGCGCAGTAGTTCCTTCAGATTATCTCAACATGTTCAAGCTTAAGCTCAACCAGGCTGCAGCTTCAATCTTCCAGGCAACAAGACTTACAAGACCTAACAGACTTATCGTAGGTACAAACGTTGCTTCTTACATCGGAATGATCGACGGCTTCAACGCATCAGCTTCTGAAGAGGAAGTAGGTCCTTACAAGCTCGGTACTCTCGATCAGTTCGAGGTTTACGTAGCTCCTGATTACGACCCTAACAAGTACGTAATGAGCTGCAAGAGCAATGACATCAGAAGAAATAGCGCATTGTTCGGTGAATATATGCCTATAGTTTCTACAGATGCCATCGGACTTGCAGATGCATCAATCCAGCAGGGTTCTGCTACAATGTACGGCATGAAGATCGTAGTGCCCGAGACAATCGTTTCTGGTAAGATTCTCGGCACATTCTAATCGAACTGCCTTGCATCAAGCGGTTAAGACTTCTCACCTTAGCCGAATAACCATCAATCAATAATTCGCGTGAATAAATCTCAGATAATAGCGCAGCTCTTCAAGGGCTGCGCTTTTCTATGTATATCAATTCATTTACAGATTATCAAAATCGTTATGTAATGTGCAAAGGAGACAGTCTGTATGCCACAATCAATTTCATCTGATATTATTAGAGTAGAAATCAACATACATTTTTAGTTCATTTATCACTGATTACCATCACCTTATATATTTCTAACTTATCTAATTTAATTAAAGGAGAGTCAAATGAAAATATGGATTCATGCAGCAACAGCTATGCTAGATATAATAAATGTAAAAGAACAAGTAAAAAATATTGTGATAGATACAATAAAGAGAGTGATTCCTGGATTAGATACTGATTATCTTTTGAATGAGCAAGAAACTGACAGTCGATTTTCTTCATATTATATATATCTTAACGAAATAATGCCTGATGTAGCAAGTAGAATAGAAACAGACATAGCTAATGGAAAATTCTACACATCAGGTGCGTATTTTTCTCGTTGGAGTAAGTACGTACCCGAAGTTAAGGAGTTACAATCAAAATTGCAAAGTGCTTTTAATGATATATCGTGGCCTGAATATGTAGCAAACATTAAAATAGATGTTGCTAGAGGAGATAAGGGAGTTTATCTGCAAATTATAGTTACGTATGATAAAAATTGGTACAGCAAGCAAGAACGTCTTGCAAAGAAATCAGAACGAGCTAAGTTAGGTGTTCCTAATAAAACTTCTGATATGTCCATTGAGGATTATCTGAAATACAATTTAAGTTCATATGGTTCAGAGAGTGATGTTGACGATGAACTCCTAAGGTATACTAAAGACATGACAAAACGTCAAGCACTTCTTTTTGCTAAGCTTTGTGACAGCTGGTCATTCAAATCGCCTAGTACGTATTCTGAATATGATCTTAAAGTTGCATTTGATTCCTATCTCAGACATTATCCTGATTCTAATGGAATAGCGTTAGGTGATTATGGTTATCCAGCAAAACTGATGTCGATGTTAGAAGATCTTGCCAGGTCAAAAGGATTAAGTAATGTACGATCAGGAAGAGAACGAGTAGGTGGGCATACAGAATGGTGCGTTTCTTGGCATGAGTAAAATTCAATGCATAATAATCAGGCGTACAAGATAAATGATGATCTCTTAACTATTATTTCTGTAAATAGCTGAGAGATCATTTTTTAGTGCAAGTCTTAATAAATTTAATTCAAATGAGCCAATAATATATCTAAAGGTTAAGAAATATGCATAATGGAAACATATGGTTTTGTTCGTGTATAGGATTCAGGAACTATTACTTGGGAGTGGCGTAGACAGGAGTGATATCTAATATACAAATCGTTATAGATTGTGCAAACACATGTACCAGAAAGTGAGTTTAGATATGGAAATAACAGGTGTATATAATTACAAAGGCAGCTTCATCGATATGAAGGACGTAGTTAGTAGTGGAATATTTGAAAATGGAGATGTAATTTGTGTAGGTGATGATACATATGTTTACATAGAGGGCTCATTTGAGAAGATAGGTGGTGTTGGTTGTGAAGAAGTAGTTGATAATTCTCATGATAACCGTTCGCTCATTGAAATCAAGTGCTCTAGCTGCGGAGCTCCTCTAATGATTCCTAAGTATTCTTCTGACATCAAATGTGAGTATTGTGGTACAACTTATTATAGAAAATGATATTTATTGGCGATATCGTTATATTATCAGATAATATAATAGCTGATGTCTACAAAGGTATCAGCTATTTCTATGTAATTAAATCGTTATGTAGTTTACAGAGAAGAGAGACGCAAAGAGTTAAAATTAAAGCTCGCTGAAATAGAAATTGCAAGTTATGCGAGAAGGAGGTAGAAAGTAGTGCTTAAGTATCTTATTAGCGAACGTGATGTGTGCAGAAGCGATTATAAAGACGTAATTCATGATCCTTATCTGCGTGACGGTGATAGTTTATATGTTGGCTATACTGATGAATTTTTCTATACGCTTTGTAAAGATTATAATGAATTTAATACGTGTTCTACAGCAGAGCATATAGAATCATTATCAAAGAATGAAGCAGGACTTACATCAAATGCTTCTACTGGTAAGATGTATGTCAAATTAGACGATGGATCTGAATGGTACATAGAGATTGAGGGTACTAGCTATGTTAGCGGTTGGCATATCCGCTTTGTGAAAGAGCAGATCTAGCTTTGCACATTTATCTTGACAATATCGTTATATTATTATATAATATAGTTGTCCAGATAAGCAATATTCTAATAATTTCATACTAGATTACTAGCCGAAAGGCTTGTAATATATCAAGCATCGCTTAGGATATTGGTTATCTGGACAATAACTTATTATTCATTTGAGCGGTGCTTTATTTTTTAAGGAGAATGATATATGAAAAGATACATAAGAAATGCAACACAAGATATCTTAGCAATGGCAACTAGCCGAAAAGAAGTAGGAGCTAGAATAGAAGATCACACTCCTCAAACAATCATAGCACTTGCTCAGTTGTATCTTTTTCCAAATGGAAATAGAGTACATTGGCGTAAAGAGGTATGGGAGAAGTTTTACAGCGTAGATCGTTTCAAGGGTAGCAACAAACTTCCAGATGCACAGTTCATACTTAAGAATAGTTGGAAAGTTCATAAAGATAATTTGAATACTTATCTACAATTTGCAATTGGAAAAGAGGAAGAATATGAACCACGAGTTACCATAGATCAAATGCAGTTCTATCACATAGTAAAAAATTATTTTACTTGGCTCTCTGATATCCTTAGCCAAAGAGGGTTAGTCAATGTAAATGAAGTTAGAGCTAAGTTAGACGAGTTAGGTTTAGGCGAAAAGTTGTCAGTTTGATTATTCTTCAACCATATATATATATCATAAATAGTTTGCTTAAGTAAAGGAGAACAAACGATGAAAAGAATGCTAACTAACTCAGCGACGTGGGGCAAGCGACTTGATGATCAATATGATTATGAAGTGGTAGATAATGTAGTAGCTGAAATTGAATCTGTTATAAAAACAGTAGATGTTCCGTATGGAATTAGTATAGATGTCAGTGTTATGCACAACGAGTTTTCTGGAACTTTTAACATATATGGTGATATAGCTAAAGGCTCTACATGGGAAGTCAACGACGATTTAAGAGTTAAAGCAGGGACTTGGACTTATTTCTGCATAGAAGTGCCGGCATATGATGACTTACGATTACGCATAACCGATTCAGAGCTTCAACTTTTTCTTATTAGGTTGCCTTTTGATGCTAAAGATGATAGTTCAGTTCGGCAGGATATAGATAACATCGGTGATACTATTCATAAGCGCATAGCTGAGCTTAATGCACTCATATATAGTGAATTTAAGAAAACTATGCAAGATGAGGCTGACCGCGTGAAGCAAGAAGAACAGTTGAATCAACGTAGATCAGAACTAGGACACGACACTTCGTGGGTAGACTCTGCTATACGAAATGCTATACAAAAAGCAGTCGATGCTTCTGACGGATTTGGCTTCATTGACGGCGATGTATATGGATACTGCGTTGATGATGTTGCTTTTACCGGCGATTTAGCAAAGGGTATTAGAAAAGCTAAGAAAATAGCTAAGGAAGATCCCGCTGCTTGGGAGGATAAGCCACTCGATCTGTTAGCAGAAGCAGGTCAGCATAAGATGATTACAGATGATAATATAATTGAACATCTATTTGAATCACACGGAGTACAGCTGCCTGATTGGTATTTTGAGTAAGAATTAAGCAAATCTTGACAAAATCGTTATATTATCATATAATATAATTGTCAAGATAAATCTATTAGTTATACAACTTCATACTCGGTTACTTACTCTTCGGAGTTTGTAATATATAGCATCGCCCGGCTAATGGATTTATCTTGACAATAAGTTCTTAGATTTGGCGATGCTTTATTTTATAAGGAGAATGAGATGAAAAGACTAGTTTATGCAATGTCTACAATCAATCCTCAGATGCAGCGCAATTGGGCAATGAAAGCTGTTATATATGATAATAATGAGGGATCTATTCCACATATTCATGTTTACCATGACGCGGATCATTCCAAGTGTTCTTATGTCAGGCTTGATAAAGCAGAATACTCTTTACATCATGACCAGAATGATCCAAACACTAAGAATACTCCTCTTGACAAGAAGCAGCTTGCAGATCTTATCAAACTGCTTTCCTCTCCTTGGCCTCGTCATTACATCGAACTTGCAGACGGGACTATAAGAGTTGCAACAGGCTATGAGTATTGTGTGACTACCTGGATAGATGCATATGGAGATCAAGAAGCAGATAAGTTTAGCTATGATGAAAATGGTAACCTAGTGATGCCCGATTACAGCTTACTTAAGTGATCTTCAACCATATATATATCATAAGTAGTTTGTTTATTAAGTAGGGGAAAATAGACAATGAAAAGGATGATAAGAGCTTCAAAAGAAATAACACCTCAAGTGTTGCGTGAAGTTGAAGATCAGATCAAGCTTCTTAGAGGATCTTCAATTGATAGAGATAATCATATAGTAACAGTAGTATTTCCGAAAGGCTTCTCTGAAGATGAGGCTATGGAAGATGGAATGTTAGGATCTTGGTTCAAAGATAAAGGATTCAATGTCTCTTTTTCTCAAGGTGATTATGAATATACAACTCAAGATACTTGGAGAAATGCAAGAGGATGGAACAGAGAAAAGGGACATAAGGCATATCTTCGAGATAGATTGATAATGACAGCTACATGGTAATATATACATAATAGATATTCAATGTGGAGGACAACAATATGAAAAGAATGATAAGAGCTTCAGAAGATTATGAAAATAATCTCAGCGATGCAATCAAGAATGCTTGGTTCAAGGCATTACAGGTGTGCGATCTTGAAGAGGAAGATATACATGTCCTCTCATACAACGAGATTAAGCAGTTTCAGAAAGCACTTGAAGCTGAACTCAGTAACAGAAAAGTAGACCTCTCAGGAAAGTCAACAGTGATTGATCAAACTGGCGACGGTACTCAGATAGAAGGACTCAAGGTAGGTGGAAATGTAGGTGGAATTGCATCTGATCTTATTAGAGGAGTCATCAAGAAAGCTTGGGAACCTCTTTCAAAAGGCTACTGGGAAGAATACCTCAGTGATGACAGTGTTGATATTTATGAAGAAGATAAATACGGCTATTGCAATCCTATTTCATCTAATAAGGCTCTCAATATTGTCGGATTAGGCGACAAGACACAGTATAGTGGCAATGGAAGCCAGGGCTATATTGATGAGACAAAAGTTTCTGTTTATGAAGATTATTTCGGCAACCTTAAAGTTGCAAGGAGAGTAGTGAGGTACGACTGATGAAAAGAATGATTAGAGCGAGTTGGAATGGAATTGTTCCTCAGCGAGAGCTGATTAACTTAGGAGTGCCTAAAGCAGACGCCAAGCGGTTCCAACAGTATCTTTATCAAAAGGGATACGATTCCGGATTTCGAGATGTTCAATCGATGTTAGATTTTCATGATATAATGAAATTATATAATCAAATGATTGATTCGGGCTGGCAGATTCCTAGTAAGGAAGATAACATGAAGGAGTACGCATCGCAATTAGAAGATTGGATCAACTATGAATTAACGGGTGATTTCCATTCTGGTCAAGTCAAGTGTTTAAGTTATAGTCATGATAAAGATTATACAGGAACTCGTGTAGTTATAGATGTAGGAGATGGAGAGCAAATTGACGTCTTTGTTCCTAAGGATGAGGCATGGAGTTCTGTACAGTTAGCTGATTACATCGTTAATAATTATCTGTCATAACTATTCATACATAACAAACAGTTTCCTATATGTCTTAACATTGTTAGTAATCATAAAAAGGAGAAAAAGCTATGAAAAGAATGATTAGAGCAGCAAAATCTCGTGTGCCTGCTAAGCAGTATGTATATGACATACTTGAAGCAATGAATTGGAGCACTCCTACATTCTGTGATAAACTTAAATCAGGCTACAAGCTTAAATGGGGAGGATTTAGTTCTGTAGAGCATGCAGCTAAAGAAATTGCAACTGATCGGCTAGTAGAAGAATACGGTTCAAAGGTAGAAGTGTTGCAAGGCACTTATCTTCCTTATTGCAATGACGAAAACATCAAAGATGAAGTTTACGCTAAGTTTAATCAGTACAAGAAAGATGCTCTTAACGACGGATCTGCTGAAGATTCAGTAATAGCTGATATTCAAGAGATATACAACAAAACAGGAATACAATGCAAACTATCTACTAGTGGTAACATTGTAGTGCCATTTGCGAAAGGAGAAGGCTATGAAAAGAATGGTTAAATCTTCTGAGCAGAAATGTTTCCTAGTAAGATATATCGACAGGAGTGACCGCTCAGCTCAAGACAGAGTATATGCTGAGAATGCTAAAGAAGCTGAGAAGCAAGTCAAGAAACGTGCTTACAGAATACTTGATGTAGAAGAAGCATCAGAATAATAGAGATAAGTCCGCTGTGTAGTATCAGCGGACTATTTTTATGAATGCCTTGAATCGTTATAGATGTTGTAGTAATTAACTTATTAAGCGTAAAGGAGAATGGCAAGAATGCAGGATAATGATCTCAAAGCTAAGGCAATACTAACTGAACGCAGTAAACTAAACGCCTTCGGAATGGAGATATCGATCGCAGATATCATCGGCGAAAAGGTTGTAGATAAATGGTTTTCACAACTCTCTGAAGATGATATGAATCTGATCTTCAAGGCTGTCGAGGATGAGATTTTTGGACATGATTACTCAGATAATAAGTTCTTCAAAACAACTCGCAAATACACTGATTCGTATGGAAGTACTCGTACAGAAGAAAATCCAATTTGGCAGACTACTAGACAGAAGTTTGCTGAAAAGTACAATGAAGTAGTACTTTCAAAAGTAGACGAAATAATAGCTTCTGAAGCATATCAGAAAAGGGCTCAAGAGATTGCAGAGGAGATAGTTAATTTTGCTACAGAAGGATACAAGAAAGCACTTGAGCAACGTGTTTATGAGAGAATGGTAGGCAATGTTGTAGAAACTGAACCTCGTTACAATGCAGTTCCACTTCGTGATATCATTAGATCTGTCGTTCAAGAATATGTTCCTACAATAAATTACTGAAGAAAGTTGATGTAAGCAATTATGAAACAAACAATTGACGAAGCAATGAAAGTCCTCAATTCATACCATAATGGTTTCTCCGGTTATGCAAGTAATATACAAGATTCAATCGATGTAGCTGTGGATACTATGCACAAATATCAGGAGATAAAACAGGCTTTGGACTCATGGAGTATGAGTTGTATCAATGATAGAGAGTTCATCAACACTATTAGAGAAGTGGTAGATAGAAGATGAAGAAAATAAGTAAACAAAATCCAAATGAAATTTGTTGGAAAGAGAATAGAAAAACAAGATATTCAAATTGTAATTATTGTAGGCATAAGGATGAATGTGAAAGAAATCCACATGGAGTAATGAGCGAAGTTATGTATGACGAAGGTGATTTATGGGAATGACGATTGTCCCTTAATGGAGGTAGAAGATGGGAAGATTGTTTGATGAAAAGGAGCTTGAAAAATATATCATGCATGATGGCTGTGAAAAAGGTTGCGGATACATAGATGAAAGAGATTTAAAGTATATACAGCCCGTAGACGCAATCCCAATTCCGGAAAATGCAACAAATGAAGATGTTCTTAAAGCGATATTTCCAGATGATGCCGAAGACATAATCAAATATATTAAAACTGCAATCTCTAATGGGTGGTTAAATTCAAACTATGAGAGAAAATGCAAGTTGAATGAGTAAAACGGATAAACAGAGAGGTAGGGTCATGACAAATGGAGAAAAGATAAAAGAGATATTCCCAAATGCAGAAATCTCCATTATTAAATCTAAATCCATATATGAACGCGCAAAAGTTGCAGTTGACTGGAAATTTGAACAGATACCATCTTACTATAATTTATTTTATGAAGATTGGTGGGAAGCAGAATATGAAGAGCCTGTTATTCGTGATAACGAAGTTAAAAACGACTTAAATCGAGCTGAAGACGAATTAGAGCCGACTACTAAGATAGATTGCGATAAGATAGATTGCGATAAATGTATAAATCACGAGTATTGCGATTATGAGCCAACTACTAATTCAGGCGTTGATTGTATAAGCAGACAGGCGGTGCTTGATGCAACAGTTAGGAAAAGTAGTATCTGGAATCATGTAACAAATTCAGAAGGTGATAATCTTGAAGCTATTGTATCTAAATTACCCTCAGTACCCCTTCAAGAACCAAAGATTGCTCCAATATCAGAAATCAGATATGACGAAAACAAGCTAAAGGAGCTTGTGAATAAATCAGTTTTAACAGTAGCACCACAAGAGCTAAGATGGATCCCTGTTAGCGAAAAACTACCAAATGATAGGGATTGGTACTTAGGTATATTTAAAGAGCCAGATACAGGATGGATAAATCCCTTACCTTTTATCTGTGATTATGTTGGAAAGGAAACAAAAGCAACAACAAAAGAGTATTGGATCTTACGAGGATTTACTGACATTGACAAGCCTTGCGATTACTATTTGAATCTTGAATGTGTAGCATGGATGCCATTACCTAAACCATACAAGGCCGATATAGGAATGGTAGAAGAATGATACAGATTGATATGAAAATGCCTAAAGATTGTTACCATTGTCCTTGTCATAAACATTGGGATGTAAATAATTACATATGTGGTATTACAGGTGATACAGCTAATTATATAGGATTTCGTCGAGATTTTTGTCCTCTTAAAGAAGATAACAAGGTTAATGAGGTATTAGATAGAATAAGAGCCGAGATAATCGAAAAGTATTGGGATTGCGATATATGCAAATATAACGGTCACTTTAACATAAGAGGTGATATTTCCGATATATTACAGATAATCGACAGATACAAATCAGAAAGCGAGAATGAAGAATGACAAGAGAAGAGGCTTTAGAAGTGATTAACTCACATCCATTTCTTTTTGCAAGTTTTCCAGATGATGTAATTGAGGCGTTGGATGTTCTGATCAAACAAGAGCCTGTTATAGACAAGATAAGAGGCGAGATAGCCGATTATGGTTCTATATGTGTGTCATACGCGATAACAGGTAGAAAAGATAGCGATATAGAACGGTTAGTCAAAAGTGTACTTAAACAGGCCAAAGAGCAAGTGCTTGATATTATTGACAAATACAAAGCAGAAAGTGAGGAATAAATAATGAGAATAAAAATATATATTGTTGCACCGAAAAATGAAGAAAATGGATTATTACGTGGAATTGATACTACAGCTTATTTAAATAAAAAACATGCTGAAAAAGTCGTAGAGAAATTAAATAAAGCTAAGAAAGCTCCGTATTTTGAAGAATATGAATGGCATGTATTTACAAGATGGCTGAAACTCTTTTGATTTCAGAAAGTGAGGAAATAAAATGACAGTAAAAGAACTAATAAACAAGCTACTTGATGAACCAATGGATAAGGAAGTATTGCTAGTTTATGAGAAAGAGCATATAGATAAATTCGGAGAAAAATGTAGCGGTTACTGTTTCAATATTGATGATGTGAAGAAAGGTGAGATCATGTTTACTGATTGGAGAGATAGTGCAGAAAGTGAGGATGCATGAAACTTAAACAGTTATTCTGCACTCATAAACAGAAGCACTTGGCTTACTGTGAATATTTACACGGGTTTTTAAATTGTCATATGCATGAAATATATGAAGTTTATGAATGCGATAGATGTGGTAAGCGGTTTATAAGAACAAGGCAGAAAGCGAAAGGGTAGAAGATTGGAATGAATAAATATTCAGTTAAAGATACAGACAACCCAAAACACAAAGTGCTTATAGAAGAAATGGCTTATTTGGAATGGATTAACAGAGCCTTGAAACAACAGATACAGATAAATGAGAATAGGTTAGCAGAGATTGATAAGGAACTAGTTAAGGAGCATATGCATGAATAATTTTGATTGGGGCAAGACCTTTGGTAGATTCTTTATCTCATTTATAGTCAATGATGATTTCTTTGGTATAGCAATAAGAATCGGCAAGGAATATGCAGATGATGTTTGTTGTGGAGTAATTCATTTAACAATACAGATAGGCTATGGACAATTTACCATAGGCATTGCAGAAAAGGAGCTATAGAAGA